>Ga0257110_1000403_pt1 | contig 21769 bp, 22 predicted proteins | sample LP_taG_7_FD_190184 | JGI IMG/M metagenome (GOLD analysis project Ga0257110, IMG submission 190184) | Marine microbial communities from Northeast Subartic Pacific Ocean, Canada - LP_J_2015_P26_10m | ecosystem: Environmental > Aquatic > Marine > Oceanic | place: Canada: Northeast Subartic Pacific...
CATATTTGTCTTCTTCATCTGAGATGTCACTGACAACAAATCCGCCATCTGCATAAGCATTATTGATATGCTCAATATCATCTACACCATACCAACCTTCAATCTCATTAGTATCTTCCATAATGCTTGGTGAGTCTGAATCAAGGTCCTCGTCATCGTCCCAATCACTTAATGAAAGTACATGCGGAATGAAACTTTCGTATGAGCCTTCCTCTTCAATTTTAGGAAGCCAGTAATTGACAAATTCTGGATTAACACTTCCTACTGCAAGTTCTCCTCCATATCTGCCGCCGTCAATTCTAAATTTATATTTTGCCATATTTTTCTCCAGTTTAATCTAACAAATTGCCAATATCAATCTCTTGTGGTATTTTGTTTGCTTCTTTAACAAACATTGCACACGCAGGATTGCTAGTGTTCTCTAAAGGTGCTAACAACATGTGTCCATTCTTTAATTTTGGAAAGAACCATTTCACATCTTGAAAGATATTTGTAATCTTAACTTCATGTGCTTCTAGTAATTTTCCACTTAATGGATTTAAGGTTGCTGTTAGGAACCCTCTATTATTTAAACTGGTAAGTGGTAATACTTCTATTCCACTCAAATCTTCATCTGTAATTGCAATACTCCAATCCATTGGCATTTGGATATTGTATTCGCCTATCTGCAAACATATTGCAGGAGCATAAAAACTCTCCAAAAAGATTAAAGGTAAAAAATAGTAATCCATCCATTCAGGATCACTAGTATCAAATACGCCAAATCTAATATCATCTATTTCATCTGGTACATTATCTATTTCATATACGGTATTATCTACTGTTAATATTTTCATTTATACTCCACTTTGGTAACTTGAAAAGGGAATCCTTGTTCTTTATAGAATGCTTTTCGTTTGGTTAAATGTCGCTTACTATATTTTAGATTACTTGTGATGTCGACCACATTCAAATAATCCTTATCTTCTGCTTTACGGATTCCTCTACCGATACTTTGTATAACTCTTACAAAACTTTTACCTGGCTCTAGAAGAACTAAGTTAAAAATTCTTGGTATGTTAATACCGACCGCCGCAACACCGTAAGTTGCAACTATTACTTTATTGTCCATCTCAGATACTTGGGCATATTCTGTTTGCCTATCTTTAACTTTCATATCTCCACTAATAAATACCCAGTCCGGATTCTTTTCTATTAAAAGTTCGCCGGTGGCTATTCTATCTATTAGAACAAGTGTATTACCAGAACCACTTAGTCCTTTAATAATATCACTTATGTGACTTACTCTGCCGTCGTCTGTTACAAGCCATTTAAGTTCTTGTGCATAGTTATTAAACCCTAACACACCGTCTTGTAATTGAAATATGTTAATGTCTAACTTTGCTAACACACCTCTGTCTTGTAATTCTTTACTGCTTAAATTTCCAGTAACTGGACCTAAGCAACATGTACAGCCAACTGCTTCATGCTCATCTTTTGGTATAGTACCTGTCAGTCCCCAACGAATAGGAACATTTGCAAATACGCCACCTAATAAATTTCTTAAAACATCCGCTTTTGCTTTGTGTACTTCATCTACCATAATGCAAACAACACCATCTAAGAACTGGTCAATAGGAAAGTCTGCTTCATACTTTTTACTTTTCTTTTCTAGTATTGCTAGACTTTGCCAAGTACATATTGTATGTGTTTTATCATACTCTTTCCTATCGCCAAATAATACACCAACATCAAGACCTAAATTCTTATAGTCCCTTTCTGTTTGTACTACCAAATCTTTATTAGGAACAATAACTACACTACGCCCATATGGTTCACATAAATCGCTTAAGGCGGCTGTTATGAGCGTCTTACCGGCGCCTGTAGCCACTTCCTGCAAACTCTGTGGGTTTGCAATAAACTCGTTAATAACTTCAACTTGATAATCTCTAAGTATAATAGGTTCACCTTCTGCAGGATGTCCTTTGGGCCATGCTGTATTCTCATACCTTGTTTGCTCAATAGGTTGAAAATTAAACTTCCATTCATCACGTTGATCCTGTATTTCAATTTCGTAACCATCTGCTTGTACAATAGGCAGTAACCTATCCAGCATGTTCATATATGTTCTACCACCAATATCACAATACCTAACACAACCATCCCATCTGCCTAGTTTATAAGCAGGCATATGATATGCATAAGGTAAGAAATATTTACAAGCATCAGAAATTTTACGTCTAGTGCTTGGTGCTAATCCAACAAACTTTACGTTTACTTCATCTCTTATTTCTAGAACACATTTACCCATAGTTTATTATACTACCATCTACGTTGTATTGTCAACTTAATTTCTCTACCCTGAGTACCATACCCTGGTAGAACCTCTGTGTCTTCGTCTAACACGTTGTTAAGATTAATTGCTAATTGTACATTAGAATCAAATGTTTTAACATAGCCGAAGTTTAATTTTTCTAAGTCCTCTAATTCGTCTCCATCATACTCTCCAGGCTTTCTATCATATGCACCTGTGTAAGTAGCATTTACATTGTGAGAACCAAAGTCTTGATTGTAACTTAATACTGCAATATACTTAGGCACTCTAGCCTGTTCTGTATCTGTGGCTTTTAGCATTACACCAAATGCTCCAAATGTTTGTGAGTATCTAAACCCTTTAGTTTGATATGCACCTGTATTAAGATATTTTGCATTGTTATAAACAGTTGTGGTTGTTGACGTTGCATTTCCTTCTTCGTCAATATCTATTGTTACAACATCCTCAGAATATCCTGGCTGGTATTCTATTGCTTGTTCAAAGTCATACATGAAAATACTTAAGACACCAAATCCTAATTCATACCCAACTGCTTCTTCTGGTAGTAAATCTAAGTTAGCATCAACATAACCATCTCCATTTATTTCGTATAAGTTTGGTCGTCTATAACTTGTACCAGCATTAAAAAAGAATTGATTCTTTTCAATACCAAATCTCATAGCATTCTGGTCTTCATTGCCAACTCTAAAACCAAAGTTATAATTTAAGGCAAACTCGGCATTGATATTTAAGTAAGCACCATAATTATCCCTTGTATGTTTTTCATTGTTTAAACTTTGATACTGTTCTTGGCTTCCGTCTACACCATATGCAATTTGCAGTTTTTGAGATAGGTTAGTTTGGTCTCCTATTCTTACATAGTCTGTACTACTCTCATTAGAGTAAGACATCCAATCACCAGAATAATATTCTGATTGCTGATGCGTTCTACCTATAGTAAAGTACTCATTGTTAATAGCAACATTATATTTTTCACCGTCTTGTACACAATTATTTGTTGATGCAAAACTGGAATCAAAACAATTATCATAGTCGTATTCAAAGTTTGTAAACTTTGCTGTAATAGTAAAGTCCTGAACATCTACATTAAGTTTAACATTTTTATTTGAATATGCATCAACTTCTGTGTTGTCATTCCTTGCTTGATTATCTACACCTAATTCTGTGTACTGTATCCAGTTTGTTGGTGCTAAGTTTAGGTACCTATGGCTATTACTTCCTGCACCCAATGTAAATCCTTTTGTAATAGTATCTTTAATTAATACAGTTCCAGCAATACTGCTTGATCCGTATACAACACTATTAGGTCCTGAGATAATTTTTATATCTTCTCCAGTTACAACATCTACTCCAAAGTTATACCATGCTGACCCGGGCTCGTTTGAGGGTATACCATTTCTGTAAACTGTGGTGTGTATTGTTTGAGCACCACGTTCGTTGTAGCCTTGAAAGGCTCCGTATCCACCTGCTGTCCAAGTGTATGCTGGTAATACTTTTGTAATTAAATGTGTTTCCGTTAGTGGGTTTGTTTCTGTCGTTGTTACTTGTTGTGCTACTACTACAACTTCCTCTATTTCTTCTGCTTCTGCATTAAATGATATTGCCATTAATACCATAACTGCAAACACAAAATATAAAGGGCTAAAATTGATGTGGAAATTCCAGTCAATCTTGTTCTTGCTTTTCATAAATTCTCCGGTTATGTTTTAGGTAAACCTTCCTCGGCTTACGTCTATTATAATTATACGTCTTTACTGCCAAAAGTCAAGTAAAAACATTAATTAAATTTATAAAAGGTGAAGCCCGGAGGATATCCGGGCTTCGTGGTGCTCTAGTGGGGGATGACTAACGTTGAGCACCAGGGAACCGTTAGCAATATATAATTATCTTATATCGCTCCTGACATACAAGTAGTTTTGGCTAAACTTTTCCAGTTCTCAGAATCCATTTTTCTAAGGTCTGCAATCTTAAGAACCATTCTCAAACTAATCTCCCTTAGTATGTTTTGGTTCTCAGTCATAAAGTCGATAACTTCTTTGTCACCATCTTTACCAAACTTGTATTCATCAAGCATACCGTCTTCGACGATTTGGTTAATTCTAAGAAACTTATCTCTCTTAGAGTTCATTGTAAGATCCAAGTAGTGACATCTTGACATAAGTGCCGCCAAGTGATCCTTAATCTTCTTAGAACGAACGTTTTCAAAATCAACGTTAGTAATAAAGATACAACCACCTTTGAATTCAAACCTATCAGGAATACCTTCTCTACGAAGTGCTTGTGATTCTGACTTCCAAGTAATAGTTCTTTTCTTACCTGAGTCCAAAGTAGCCTTAAGCATGTTCAAACATACTTCATCAAACAACACACTATCACAGTCATCAAATACAAGTATGTTACCTGCCGCTGAATTATTATATAGTGTTTGGAACAAACCAATTGGAGTAACTGAACCTTTAACAACTTCAGTCCTTGCAGGCTTACCAGCAACTTCTGTTAGCATGTCATAATCTTCTAAAACAGTTTCAACACCAAATGACTTACCAACTCCTGGAGGGCCACTTACTATCATACCACGTACTGTACCTTCTGCTACAGCATGAGTCATACGATCCAAAATATCGAAACGTTCTCTGATACGTTCAATTGCTTGAACATCAGTTTCTTCCTTTTCTTCTTTTGGAGTATTGTCTATTTTAGGCTGTTCAGCATAAACACTTGGAGTAACATACTCTAAGTCTTTTGTAGGATCTTCAATTAAAATCCTAATGCTTGAAAATTTCTCACCCATTGCTTCACTACCATCAACGGTAATAAAAGCACCCTTTTTGCCAATGTTAAGTGGCTTAATGATTGGAAATACTGTATCAACGATTTCGTTTTTACGGTAAGTACCAGTCTTAACCTTTACATAATTTAAAGTTTGTTTTGTCATAATGTCATCCCCGACGTTTATGTTGTTGTTTAAGGAACCCTTTTCCCTAACTCTTATATACTATTATACGTCTTTTTGGACGGAAGTCAACCTTTTTACCAAAAAAAGTGGTAAAAAAGTTAATCTTTTTTGATGTTTAGCATGAATAGGCAAGTTTGTAAGCATTTTGCCTGCCATTTGGCATCATCAACAGCACTATGTAATGCTTCTTGAACGCCTTTTCTAGGATCTACAGCCATTAAACTGAATACAGTTCTGCTATCACGTATCTGCCAATATGCCCAATTTGTGTGAATATTAATCTGCTTATATAAGTTCTCTATTATGACCATATCAAATTGTGGGCCTTGACACCAAATTTGTTCACAGCCTACTAGCCACTTATTAAGTGATGTAGCAAAATCGTTTAATTGTATTCTTCCTTCTTCTGCAAATGCAATATCTTGAATCTCTTGTGATTGTTTGCCCCACCATTCTATTGTGCCTTGGTCAACATCTCTGCCTAGTTCTGTTTGGGCATCAATATCAAGTTTAGCATCAAAGAACGTATGTGGTGCTTCGTTAGTGTAAGGATCAAACTTTACACCACCCACACTTAATACTACTGCTTCAGGCGTTGTAGCCAAAGTCTCAATATCTATCATTGCATGAGTTGTCATAAATTATATTTGCCTTTCTTTGTTGTCAGCATACATAGTACTGAAAACTTTAAAGCCTTCAGTCACTGTATAAATTTCTTCGTTAAATACTCGCCTTTCAGCAGAGTTCATTTGATACCAACTTGTAAAGTTTTGGTCGAAAGTTAAACTCTCGTCATAGTTGAATGTGTCTAATGTAGCCATATTGTACTCCTAAATGTAAAATACATTATACCGGATTTTGTGGTACAAGTCAACCTAATTATGCATCTAATTTTTCGAAGTACTGTTTGAACAGTCGTTCTTCCCAATAATATGCTTCACGTTCCCAAGGTTGGTGACTGTAAGAAACTTTACTATAATCTGCTTTTTTCCATCTCATACTGCTACCAGATAGTTCACCAGATAAGAACTGCTTTGCATGTATTAGTTCATGCGTTAAATTAATAAGTATTTCATCTCTCTCAAATACATACCCATTTGAAGTTCTTGCAAGTTCTATATCAATGTGGTGCTTATCGCCCCAGCAATATCCTCCTGCTTGTTCTTCTAGTGCATTATGGATTTGTACATCAACTGTGACATTGCGTCTTAGTTTTATAGGAATAATGTTCTCTAACATTAACTCTGATACTGATTCTACAAATCGCTTATTTTTGAACTGTCCTACTATACACACTTCAATCATATCTTGGTTTTCCACCCAGTTAGCAATAGTGCTTATAATAGCATCTTCTGTGGGTTTGTCAACCTTTTTGTAAGTTAATGATTTTGAAGGAATTAACCGATTACTATGTCTTCCATTCCGGCTGTTCTGAGCCTTGTTATGTGACCTATTTGCCATTGTTTAGTATCTAGTCCCTTCATTATACCTAGGTATTGATTCCTAAGTAGACTGTATTGATTGCAAAGGTGTGTTAGGTTAATAACACTATCTTCACTATCAACAAATTTTTCTGCGTCTCTACTACTTAGTGTTCTGTTATAGGATTCTAAATACTTTCTGAATGTTTTACTTCTTTCCTTACGAAGTTCAATATTCAAGTGTTCTAGGATTGCTTCTATTTCTTGTAATTGATTAAATCTATGCTCTGTAATGCCAGGTAGAGAAGCACTAGATTTCTCTAGGCTCCCCTTTATACTGCATTCGTATTTGGCTTCTTGTAGTTCCTTTTCATAGTAATTAATTGATTCAACAATTTTACTTAAATCTTCTACTACCGAATTATACCAACCTGCCATAACTTAATCCCATTCCTCGTCTTCGTCATCTTCGACATCGTTGCCAACATCATAGTGACCAATAACAGCGGCTTTAAGAGCTCCGTCAAATGTATGTGCTTCTTCCTCAATGCCAGACATATCACATTCTTCATCCATTACACGGACTAAATGTTCTGCGGCTTCTACTCTATCCTTCTTCTGGATATAGTTTTTCATTGATTCCCATACACTAACTAATAATTGTATCTCAGGATTCATTATTCTAACTCCTCTATGTTGGGGTCGTCTACCAAAGTTTCATCATCTACTAAGTCGTCGAAGTTTTCATCGCCAACAACTGGTATTTGATTCCACTCGTCCATAACTACTTGTAAACGTTCCTCAGTCCACTGCTTTCTAAACTCTTTAATAATTTCGCCTGTAACAGGAGATGTATATTCAAGTTTATTACCAGTTTTTGTAACGATGCCTTTTGCTTCGAGCAATTCTAAAATACCTGAGTAAGGATTCATTCCTGTCTCATATGGTATCTTAACTTGTACACTTTCAAACGGTTTGCTGTAACGAGTTTTCATTACTTTACATGCCGCTCTAATACCTTGTACAGTAGTAGTTTTGTTACCATCCTCATCTTCTTTAAGTTTAAGTTTCTTCATTGCAACTACAATACTAGAAGCATATACAAAACCTTGTCCGCCGGATATTTTATCATCTGGATCAAACATATCTTGTGATGCGTATGTATGGTTAGTAGCAACAAGTCCGATTGGATGTGGTGCTAGTTGATTAACTGTATTTCTAACTAAGGCTGTTAATGCCTTTGGTTTTCTACCCATATCACCTTTCATGTCACCTTTTTCAAATTGTGCAACATCAGTTGGTGTTAGTAACATACCTAAACTGTCTACTACAAATAGCATTTTAGGTTGTTCATCGTATGGTAAGTCACCATAGTTAGATTTATAGTCTTTTACAAATTCACTGATTGTTTTAGCAACATCATCAATCATGCTAACACTAATTTTGAGAAGTTTCTCAGGACTAGTGTCTACATCTAATGCTTGTAGCCAATCTTCATCAAGTGCGTTTTCACTGTCAAATAGTACAACTTGACAGCCTTGGTCTTGTGCGTTTTTAACTAAATTACCTGAACAGATAAAACTTTTACCTGAACCAGATTCTCCTGCAAATACACTTACCTTACCAAGTGGGACTCCTTTATGAAAGTCTCCACTTATTAAGTAATTTAAAGTATAGTTACCTGTTGATATCCAATCCTGTGGGTCATGAAAGCCAGCACTGATTCCAGTAATGCCTTTAGTAATGCCCGTCCTGAATTTAGTTAGGTCAAATGGTTTCTGCATGTTAGTCTCCTTAAGAACGGTTTCTAATCATGTTTAGAATATCATCAGCACTTGGCTTATCGCCGCCTTCTGCAGGAGCACTTGCTACCGGTTGTGGTGCAGGTGTTGGTGCAGGAGTTTCAACTACTGGTGCCGCTGTTTCAACAACTGCTTCTGCAGGTGCAGTTACAGGTGCAGTTACAGGTGCCACAGGAGCCGGAGCCGCCTGAGCTGGTGCTGTAGTTGTTTGCGTTCTAGCCGTGCTTGGTGTTTCTACTCCATATGGCTTATAAAAAGTTGCCCAACGTTCTGGATCGTATAACTCACCATCAACTGATGCTTGGAACATTTCGCTAATTGCGTTAAGTTCATCTTGTCCAGGCTGTTTTGGTAAAAAGTCTGAAAGTGTATACAAGCCATTTGTATCAACAGCCGCTAGTTCAGTTTCATCTAATGCACGTTCTTTACGAGCCCATTTTGATGTACTGTAGTCAGCATATTGACCTTTGGTTGTTTTAGTAATTCTAAAATCAGTACCAGCAGTATAGTCAGTTGGAATGTTTTCCATATCTGGGTCCATTAATGCTGATTTAATGATATTAAAAATCTGAGGTGAAATAACAAAACGTCTGATTGGATTTTCAGGTGCTGTTTCGCTAAGTGGGTTTTCAGTTACAAATCCTTGGAAAATGTAACTTCTTTTTTTCCAATATTTACGACCCAAGTCTTCAAGACTTGCATCTTTAAACCAAGGTCTTACCTCAGTTAATACTGGACAAGTTTCGCCGTACATTTCTGCACAAGGTACTTGTACTGTTACAGGTTTCATATCCCCACCTTTTACTCCAGGAAAAGTCAAACGAATCATTTGTCTTTCTACCCAGAAAAAAGTGTTATTAGTATCTGCGTCAGGCAAGAACCTCAATGTTGTTGAAGTGCCTTCGTCGATATTCCAGTGTGGATAAATGGCGTTGTCGCCGCCTGTTGATGAACTGTTATTTTTGGAGTTGTTCTCCATAGAAGCCAGTTTAGCTCTAATTTCTTGTAAAGATGCCATAATAATTTTCTCCTTATATGTGCCATGTGTGTAAGAACTTCTGTGTTTGTGTTCTTACTGGGTTTATATTACTTTCTTTGTGCCATGATGTCAACCTTTTTATGCCTTTCGACACTAACCGCTGTCTTTGTTATAATAGTATTTATCTTATATTAGATAAAAACAGTATTTTATTGAACGAATGGTTCTGGAGACTTAACAAATGTTTCTATAAAGTCTTCATATTTTTGTTCTGCAGTTTTGTTTTCTGCCATTACAGGACCACTGTTTTGTGCAGATAGCAAACTTGCCTTAACTGCTCTGTATTCAAATTGATTTAAATCACCGCCATTTGATAACTTACTGCCAATACTTGATAAGTATCCGCCTAGTTTTTCACTAGTAGATGATTGTCCTAATTGAGATACTTGATATCCTAATCTAGCATTAGGTGAATCAAATGTCATTATATCACTTTCTCTAATTAGAGATTTTGCATTTTCAAATGTTTCACTCTCAATAGCATTCATTATAAAACTTTCAAATGCAGATTGCTTGTTTACTAATTTGCTAAGTGTATCATGCACATTACCAACTTTGTCGTCGAAATGTGTTTCTGTAAAATGGTCTTCTAAATTTACTTCATTAACTACTTCTACATCTAAGTCTTTTAAACTTTCTACAGCATTAGCATATGACTTTACGCCACTTAATCTTTTAAATGTAGTTCTTATGTTTTCTACATGCTCTGTAGCAAGTGATACATATTGTGTATTGTCTTCGTTAACTAAACCTTTTTTGTTTACATATCTAATAAACTCTTTAAGTTTGCCAAAATCTTTACACATGTTTACAATGCTTTCGCCAACTGAATCATGCATTACGCCACCATTGTAAATATGTCTAGCCATTGCTCTTGCACCATTTAAATTTTTACTTGGAAACAAGAAACGTTCTTCATTTGCTTGTATGAAAATCTTGCTGATGTTTCTACTTCTAGAACCACGTACTTCTTCGTTTACAGGCTTAGAATGTTTTACAACTATCTTTACACTATCAAGTGGTTGATAACTTGTTTTTAGTGATCCTTGTACAGGACCTAAACTTGCTTCTTTAATTGCTTCTTCCATATTATTCTCTTTAGATACTTTGGCAATGTTTATTTTATCACTGCTTGGTTTTAATGTTTTACCAAATACTCTAAAATCTAAACTCATTAAATAATTCTTACTTAATTTTTTTAATTGATTTCTAAGTTGGTCAGTTTCGTCTGTATTTTTACTAACACTAAACCTAATTTGTTCTGTTGGAACATTAAGTGTAATTAATAAATCTGGCTGGTCAACGTAAAATCTAATTGCATCTGCAGGATCGCCGACTATATTACCTTCTTTGTCATAGGTGTCGACTTCGTATCCATATCCTTTTAAAAGATTAAATACTTTGTCTGCTATTGTTTTAACTGATATTGCCATTAATGTTCTCTCCTATTTGTATTTATCATTTATAGTGTCTAAATAGGAATAATCATTTTGGTAGTAATTATATATCCACTCTTTAACATCTGCATTTACAGTATTATCTTGTATTAAAACGTTCCTTTCAGTAGAGTAAGTGGTAGTATAGTCCCAGTCAATGTCTACATTAAATTTGTTATTAAGGTAATTTGTGTCTTTATTTTTAATTGCATTGTAGTCTATTAATACAACATTAAGACCTAACTCTTCCCATGCAGGTATTATATCCGCATAGTTATATTGTGTGTATATTAAACTAGATATATCTTTTCTTTTGCGCCTTTCCCATTGTGCTTGTTTGCGTTCCAATAGTTTAATGCCTTTTTCACTATTAAATAAGTGTGCTTCTTCATCAAATACATTACCTGTAAATGTTTTTGTATGTAGATACCAACTAGTATGATTAATCATAGATATCCATGCTTCATACGGGTCACGTATTATAATATAAATAGACAAATCACATGTTTCATTTAATTCTTTTATAAAAGATGTATTTCTATATGCTTGATACCATCCTAGTGAAAAGTCCATATAAGGCTTGTTTGATTCTTTAACTGTATTAATATATTCTTGTTTAGTTACATTTATAGGTTTACCTTTATATGTTAAAGGAAATTCTTCGTAAGGTTTTTCACACCATATAAATGTTTCTTTTAGTGGGTGGGTATTATGCGTTTGTTTTAAGTTTTGCCAAAGCCAAGTAGTTCCTGTTCTAGCCGGTCCTAAACATAACAATAGTTTTGACATTATAAAAATCCAATTGGCATAGGCTCATCGAATTCATCAAAAGGACCTTCGTCCCGCTCGCCTTTCTCAACTCCTATAGTTGAATTAACTACTGTAAAAATATCATCTTCAAAAGTTGCAATGTATGATATCATTCTACATGCTACAACTGTAGCCATTACTAAGTCATCACTCTCTCCTGGCTGTCCTGCAAAACTATTTCCTCGAGCAACAAACGTTTTAAGTTCTCCAATCAATGCTTTACTATTAATTCTTAACTTTTCATTTTCTATATATCGTTTAATTTGAATACAGCCTTCAATTTTTGTTTTACTGCTTGTATGGAAACCTTTTCTGCCTTTTCTTCCTTGAACTTTTACAGGATCATGTAAAAATGTTCCTGGAAAGTTCTCTTCTCCAGTATCTCTAATAACAACTAATGCGGCTTCGCCAATACTATTATTTTCTACTGACCAATATATTTCTTTTGCTTCGTATTGTTGTATTTCTTGCAAAATTTCCATCATAGTTTTAACTTGCCCTTCAATAGGAGTTTTATTATGACACCATTCTGCAACTTGCATCATGCTAGGGAGTTCAATAACTTGTATTGCTGAATTATCTCCGCCTGTTCCTGCACTAGGATCTAGTGCTACAACATACATAGAATCTTTTTTAGGACGTTTATACCAACGGACTTGCCCCATTTTGTATAATGCATCTGTTGATTTCATATTAGATAGTTTTATAGCATCTATTAATGTTTCATTATATATGATAAATTCGCAATCATGTTCTCTTCTAAAACGTTCTTCTCCGATTCTACTGCGTTCTTCCATGGCCCATTCTTCAGTTCTATCTGGGTGTTGGTCCCATGTTGCCATATATCCTTTAAAACCGTTAATACCCACGTCAGATGGATTACCATATTCGTCAACAGTTTTAGTTGCTTGGTTCCAAATATTTGCAAAAGTGTCTTCATCACTGTTAGGTGTTGATGTCATTATACATTTACCACCTGTACTAAGTGTAGGTGATAATGAAGTCCAAAACTCTTTGGCTATTCTAGGTGGTACAAATGCAAACTCGTCTAAATAAATTAATGTTAGAGACATACCACGACCAGTATTTTCAGTTGTTGTACTACTAACTATACGAGAACCATTATCGAATGATAAACTTGTTTTATTGTACTCAGAAACTCCTGCTCTAATGTAATCTGGTATGCTTTCATAAGCATATCTTATACGTTGCATGATTTCTTGAGCACCTGCCGCCTTGTGAGCCGCAACTAATATGGTGCTATCTGGTTTAAACATAGCAAACCATAGTAGATAACCTGCCGCTACAGTAGTTTTACCCATCTGTCTGCCCAGCATGTTAATAGACCAACGGTATTTGTTGTAATTTGCTACTAAATCTTCTTGATAATCAAAAGGTTCAAATGCAATACCACCTTGTGTAGGGTGTTGTATTTGTACATACTTCTTCATAAAGTATAATGCACCGTCATTAGGATCACAGCAGGCTTGGAATTCTCTAAGCATGTCTTGGTCATATTGTAATTTTTGATAAGCAGGTTTAACCAGCTCAGTATTGACTGTTCCTTTTGGCATATTACTTATTTATGTGAGTAAAAGCGAATGTTTTACTATCTTTGACTGTTTTTAAGGTAGTCTCTAAGTTTGTCTCTGATAACACTTGTTAAAACTGCCTTATCTTGTGACATATTAGGATCAACATCTGTTTTAGGGAAGTTCATGGTAGGTTGGTTGCCATCATCTTCATCAGGAACTACAACTTCAGGTTCTTCTGCAGGTTGCATAGGGTCTTGGTCTGCATTCATATCTTTTGGTAAAGTTAATCCTGCAAGTTTTAATACTTTTGAAAGTTCTTGCATGTTTTCTGCACTTGCTTCTATACTTACTGAACCTTTTTCTGTATTTTTATGTTGTTTAAATTCTACTGAACCTTCTAATTGCTCAGGCTCATCTTCTGCTCCACATGGCATAGCCAATTCGTCTACTTCAACTTCATCTTCTTCAACAGATTCATACCCGCCATGGTCTTTGTGTTCTGCATTATCAATTACGTCTTCTATGTAACCTTGAATAACTGTATCTCTGTCGTCATCCATATGTAAATTATGATCCATAGCATACTCAGTCATTTCCTGGTCAAGTTCTCTATCACTCATACCTAAAAATTCTGCTAATTCTGGCTCACCGCCATTTTCGTATGCGGCATATATTCTTTCAAATTCTGTATCGTAATGATTAGGTTCCATTGCTGGATCAAAACTTTCGGATTGTGCATCTGGTCCATAATCTTTAACAAGTTGGTCATAATCAAAACTATCACCATATTGTGCTTCAAATTCTTGTTTGCTCATATCCATAGCATCTTGAATAACATCTTTCATTCTGCCTTCTTCAATTGATGCTTCAATAATATTAAGTAGTTTCTTGTTTAAGTCAATGTTATCCATTTTAATTCCTAGTTACGTCTCGATGCTTGTGAAATAACGTCTGCTTGTTTGGCTTCTGGAGCCAATCCACCATGTGCTTTACCTGTAATGCTATCATGCATTGCATGTAAATCATCTCCCATTATCCCATCTTTACTAGGATAGTTACGGAAGTAGTCTGCGCCTTTTTCATTTTTAATTCTTTGTAATTCTGCTAAGAATTTGCTGTTGTATTCTTCGCCAAATAGTGGTCCATCTGTAATTCCATCTTGTTGTGCTTCATAATGGTCTTGGTCTGCTGAACTGTCTACTTCATCTAGTACTGCTTCTGGCGTTTCTACTTGTCTATCTTTATCGTTAGCAAGTCTTTCTTCTGCCATTTCACTTTCAATCCTTTTAGGATTGTCAACACCCATAACAATTACTCTTTCGTGGTCACAACCACATGCAACTGCAACGTAGACTTCTAATATTCTTTCGTTGACTGGGTATTTCAATACTACATCTGTACTACATACTTCTGATGTAACACTGATCCCTTTAAGTCTTTTAAACTCTATTGGATTTTCTTGTATTGGTAATCTTTTCCAAGGAGTAGCACTAACTAAGTTATACTTTGCAAGGGCAGACTCTAATTTAGATAAGTCATCTGCACTACAATCTCTTGCTAACTTAATTCTATAGCCATACTCTTTGGTAAAAGATTCGTTAATTAATTCTTTTAAGTCTTTCATAGTTTAAAACTCCTGTTACACTTATTTATCATATTTATCAAATTATATAAATAAAAGTATGTGCATTAAAGTTAGAGAACCCCAAAATCCTATAGAAGGCGAATACACACTATGTAATAAAGGCGAGATTGCTGTATTTAAAAACGGTGAATGGGTAAGACCCAACTAGTCTTCTTTAGTATTAATAATTTTTAATAGTTCGTTTCTATCTAAAGCCGCTTGTGGGCCTGAACTATCATCAGTTGAACCTGTATTAGTATCTAATCTTGCTTTCTTAATCATCATATCAATTTGTTTTAATTTAGAATTAATTTTGCTGTCTTTGGCATCTAAGGCTGTTTTTAACATCTTAGCCGCACTATCAAATATACTTCCGGCATCTCTATCGCTTACATTCATACCTAAATTCATAAGTTGTTGGTAACTATCTACTGCCTGCTGAGCAATATCGTCCATATTAGTGTCATGTTCGTCTAAACCTTTAACATTTCTTAATGCGTTGTCTATTTTTTCGGCTGTTGTTAATGCTTTTTCTACATCTTCAACATCTATAACTTCTGCAACTACATTCTGCTTTAACGGAACTGTATCTTCAACTTCTTCGATGGGTGGTAGGTTAAATTCTTCTTCTAACTTCTTAGTCATGCTACTATTTACCTATTGTAATATCTATGTTTAAAAAATTTGATAGTGAATTACTATATAATTCATACTATCTAGATTTTTTTCGAGGTTTTGTAGTACGTTTTGGTTTATTAAAAATTTGTTCTTCAGTTATTACCTTAAAATGTATACCTTTTGCTTTACACCATTCTTGAGCGGCTGTCCACTTAGCGGCATTAACCATTGTTGCAAGTTTATCCCCTCTACCTCTTGCATTTTCTATAACTGTTTGACTTTTAGGTTTAATTTCTATGAGCTCAACTAATGTTTTACCATTTTTATCTTGGTATTGTACCATAAAGTCAGGTACATAATTTGTAATCTTACCTGTCATAGGATTCCTATAAGGTATTTTTACATTTTCACTTGCCCATTTTAGTATATTAGGATGACTATCGCAAAATTGCATAAATTTTGTTTCCCAACTGCTTCTAGCGAACGGTAACTTGCCGCCAATAAACTTATCTGGGTTTTGAGGTTGAAAAAGGCCCTGTGAATATCTTGACGCCATGAAATTTCTCCTTAAGGTCTAATTACGTTTGCTATCTTACTCTGTTTGTTAGTTTTTCCAACTGTCAAACCTATAAGATTGCCTTTAGGTCTTATTTTATTTATGGCTTTATATGTATTTTCTGCTAATGTTATAGAACTTTCATTAAGTTCGAAGTATTCAATTGGATGAACACCTTGTTGTTTTGCAATTTGTATTAATGCTACTGCTAATGTGTTTGCAGTTTTTTCGTTGAAGCCTATACTAGTAAGTCTATTATAGACCATATCAAGTTCATCTGCATTCATTCCTGCATTTTGTTCTTTTCCAAGCATAGCAGTTAGTATTTCTACACTTGCTTCTGGTAATGGAAAGTTTATTGTGCTGTTTTCTAAAAATTTAACAAGTTTGTCTTTTCTAACTTCGTAATTAACTTCATTACCGAATGTTTCGTATAAAGAAGTACTCATTATGTATCTCCTGGATCTTGAGGAATCATCATAACTCCTCCGCCTGGAGCCATAAATGCTCCGTATACTGTTTCATCTTGTTGTTGTGATTCGGCTGATGCTTGTTGTGATGGTACTTGTTCAGTATCGCCATCACCAAAAGAGTCTAAGAAATTAACTTGCTCTCTTCTTCCAGCATTATTTAAAAATCCTGCTTTTCTTTCTTTTAATTCTACTGGATATAAAGTATTTCCTCCAGTTGGGAATTCACTTTTACGGTCTTCCCTCAATAATCTCCAATTACTTTTGTTAGATGCTGAAAATCTTCCTAAGTCATCTTCACTAATCCAAGCATTTACATCTGGATCTATTGTAAAGTTTTCATATACAATATTTAAGTTAATCATATTAGCACCTGAGTCTGAATAATCAATGCCGTCTATTTCAAAACTAGTAATCATAGGATTGAATAATGTATATTTAATAACTTTTTGTCCGTGATATTGAACTATGTCTATACTTGTAATAAAGTTTCTTTCTGCACCCGGTTGTAAATTTAATCCTGCGGAATTACTATCAAAAGGTCTATTAAAACTGCCTGATGTTCCTTCGCCATCACCTGAAGGTACTGCTTCTGGAACAACATCATATTTAATATTTTTCTTTTGAGACTCTTGCCCTTCTGTAACATCATACATATTAGTAGGGTTAGTAAATAAATGCGAATACATTCTCATTAACATTAGTACCCAAAGACTGTCTACAGTATCATAAACAGATATTGCTACAGGTTTATAGTCAACAGCACTAACTGTTATGCGTTTTCTATTGTATTGATTTTTTGTATCTACGGCAAACTCTGCAGAAGGTATAGTTGATGTTTTAACCATACTACTAAGTCTATTCTGGAATTCTACGTTGTTTAAAAAATCAAGATTGATGTTTGGGTTGAAGTTAAAGTTTACATAACCGTTAAACTTCTGACGTACTGGTGTGTTTGCTGGAGCAAACCTTTCTGCGTTCTTAAAATCGTTAAAAAATTTTCCTGAGTTGCCACCTTTTGGCTCAAAAGAAGGAGTAACCATTCCGTTAAACATTCCTTTTTTACCTGCATAGACATTATAGAGCCAATCAGGGACATATTGTCCCTGAAGAGCATTTTGAGCTATCGCATCTTTTAAATTTCTAGGTGTACTCATCTACTATTACCCTATTAGATTACAAGACTATGTAAAATAATTATGAGGCGTCTGATTGATTTGAAAGATCCTGTACTGGGAATAATCCAGTTTCTAAGTCATTAACAGCACCGCTGTCGCCGGACACATGAATCGCATTATCATATCTGATTGTCATAGTAATTTGTACTGGTTCATTTGTTGCATAGTCTGAATCACTGTAGTCTGCTTGTGTTAAGAAACAACCTTCTAAACTCCAGTATTCTGTTGCATCTGCTGTTTGACCATCTAGTATTTCTACTGTCATATCAAATTTGTAGTCAGAACCTGCAATAGGACTCTTTTGTTCAAAATGGTTTAATTGTTTCATATTTTGAGCACCAACTTGTTTTGTGACCGTACCTCTGATATCATCTCTTAGTACGACAGTGATTGGTTCCCAGGCATGTTTACCAGCGACATAAACTCTAGAGTTGTAACTATCAATAACAACTTCTTCGTAAGCAACTTTAGGTCTAGTTACGTTCACAATGTTCTGCGTTAACTCTAGTCCTCTAGCACCTTCTCCGAAATTATTAGTAAATTTAACTCTAAATCTAAATTTTAGTTTAGGCATTAAGATACCTGAACCAGAATCAGAATCAAAAGGAACACCAAATTTGCTTTTAGTCCTTACTATATTTTCTGCCATTTTTATTTCTCCTAAACCATATAACCAAAATAATTGTATTTGGCTTAATGTTACTACTTATTTATCAAATCAGTACCAAAAAAATTAAAAGGTACTTTAATAAGAGTCAAAAAGAAAGGGCTAAAAAGCCCTTTCTCAATGTTAATTTAAACTTAACTATTAGCCGTAGAGCCCAAAGTATTTTGGATTCTAATCGGAATATATATAAACTCAACTGCTTTGATAGGCTGTACAGCAATATCAATATACAATTCGTTTCTATCTATTCTTGCCGCTGTGTTATTTGTAGTATCACAAACTGTGATAAAGTCAAATAGTCCACGTTGGATAACTAGTTGTTCTAATAATCCATCGACAATCGCTTTCGCTTTACTTCTAGTAATAGCATCGTTTGGTTCAAACAATAAAGGTTTAACCACGTCATCAAGTCTTTCTCTTATATAAACAAGTAATCTTGCAACGTTGATTCTATCCAATGCACTTGCAGTTGGGTTCAGAGTTTTCTGACCAAATACTGCTAGTCCTCTTCCTGGGAAAGAAGCAATAGGGTTAACTTTATTTTGATACAATGTATCTCTTTGACCTTCGTTTAATGTTACACTAACATACTCACCTGTAGTAGGATCAACATATCCAACACTTGAAGCATTGTCTACTAATCCTCTTTGGTATCCTGCTGGTGCAAACCAAGGGAAAGAAACGTTATCGTTAAATGCTATAGTTCTTAAAGCAACATGTGAAGCAGGAACAACTACGTTAGTTCCGTCTAAGTTTGTTGCTAATGCACTAGGATAGTAAACTGCCGCATAAGGTGAACTTGAAACAAGTCCATCTTCGCCGTTTTCACTAGCAGAATTGGCGTTACTCGCCCAGTTCGTAATACTAGTTGCATCTGCTTTAAGTCTGAAAGGTGTATCACCAATTACAAAGGCAGTATTTCTTCTGTCTGTGCTTAGTGAAATCATTTCGTCTAGCATTTCTGGGAAACCTGGAGAAGCAATAACGTTAAATGCATTAATTTCACTTCTAATGTCATCATTTGAAGCAATAGCACTCTGCATCTTAGTTTTAACTAAGTTGTGAACTGCTTTTCTTAATCCATACATGTTACCGTCTGTTTTGTTTCCACTTGCATCTACCCAAACATTACCAATGTTTGTTCCGCTTGGTGTGTAGTTTAATCTATACACTTTAACGTTACCAGATGATGCACGTTTGTTCCAACCTAAAATACCACTTGGGTATTTAGAAGCCTGAGGAGCATCTGCATCCAAACTTCCTGAAGAAGATTGTCTGAAGTCTGCAAATACAACACCTTCAGCAGTTACTTGGTCTGTACCATCTACTGCCACCCATGCTGTTCCTGACCACTTGTTCAGTGCTGGGTAGTTTTCTGAATCATCAGAATCTAACCATACATCGCCTGCCACTAAAGCAGTACCATCTGATTGTGTAGTTGGAGCCGTTGCTTTCGCTTGAAAGTCTTTTGATAAAGTTACCCAAGTTGTTCCATTGTGCTCTAACAAATCAATGTTTGCTGTAGCAACTGTAGCCGGATACCAATAAGTACCGTCTGCTAATGAACCAGTTATTTGAGTTTTACTTGCTTCGTAACTTAATGCCGCAAAGTTTGAATATGTAACACTTGCCGTAACCGCACCTGAACCAAATCCTACTGAACTTGGACCAAAGTCTGCGTGATTACTTTGTAATACAATATCTCTTCCTGTTGAAGAAGTCAACACGGCTTTTGTACCTGTTGAATCTAAACTTGCTGATACTTCTGAGACACTAGCCGCCGCCAAAGCCGCGTTAATATCAAATACGGCATCTTCTGCCGTTGAAGTAGATGCAGTACCTGAAATGGTAGCCGCTAATGTTACAACAACTGTAGTACCATTGTAAACAATGTCAAAACTAGAGTTGCCTGAAACATCTAAGTTACTTATTGCTGAACCTGTAGCAACAACGGTAGTATTACCGTTATGTCTTTTTAGTTCGATTTCTGCTTCTGTAGAAGCATTGTTGAATATACCAACAAGGTTTCCAACAGAAACGTTTGCTGTTCCAATACTTGTATATGCCGCATCTGTGTTGGCATATAAAGGAGCACTTACTGAACTAAATGCTTTAGTTGAAGCACTATAAAGTTTAACACTCAAAGAAGCACCTGTATTAGGTGTTGATGTTTGAATGAAAATGTCTCCTGCTGATAAAGATGTTACTCCATCAGACTGTTTAGAAGGAACAGTTGTATGACTTGCGAATTGGAAGTCGCCACTTGTGGCAGAATCCCAACTTGAAGTACCAATTTGGTACCAGTCATCACTGAATTTCTCGTAAAGTTTAACGTCAGTTGCAGTACCTGAGGCTGTGTTTGCCACTGCCGCATAGTCACCGTTTAAGCCAAATGCTCTTTTCGGTCCGCCTGTTCCTGAATTTACGTTGATAGAATCTACAACACTTACGTCTTTCTTAACCCAAGCGGTTCCTGACCATTCTCTTAGTCCGAACAATGAACTTGCTGTATCTAACCAGTAAGATCCATCTGTTATTGCGCCTGTTGGTGCAGTTGAAGATGCTTTAAGTTCGCCTAAGTCGATGTCTGCTCTTAAGACGTATGCTCTGTTGGCAAGTCCTAAGAAACTGTGGGCCGCTAGTAGACCGTATTCGTTGAGATCATATCCATTTAATGCAACAGAACCACTTGAATGAAATAATGGATTTCCAAAAGTCTGTAGTAGTTCACGTTGGCTTGTAATAAGTTTTAATTTACCTGCTGTTGCTTTAGTTGTATTTGATGCAGTTCCAGTACCGTCAGGCGTTGATTTGTCCTGAGCAGTCGCTACTATAATTAGAGGAACTGTTCCTGTTCCCGCCGAGGCGTAGAACGATTCATCGGTAACACTAATGCTAACACCGGGTGATACTAATGTAGCCATATTATTCTCCTATTGTGATATGAATCTAATTATACGAATATTTATCAAAAAAACGTAAAAAAGGTATTATTACAAAAGGGGGTGCATGAAAATTTACCGAAAAAGATAAATACGGAATTTTATTGGTCTGGATTTATTTGAACGTGTACTTGTTCTACTTTAGTTTTAAGTGTTTCTAGGTCCGAATCGTTTTCTATTACATAATCGAACTCGTAACCTATCCAATTCCATTCACTTAAATGTACACTCTTATGTTGCGTTAGCATTTTATGTTGTGCTGGAACATGACCTATATTAGCCTGCGTTGCTGTGTAATACCAGTCTGGAAGTTCTCCACGTTTTACATTAATTACAGCACCGCCTAAACTTTTAATTAAATCTAACTCATTAGTAAATCTAGCATCACTAATAACAACACA
>Ga0257110_1000405_pt1 | contig 21622 bp, 23 predicted proteins | sample LP_taG_7_FD_190184 | JGI IMG/M metagenome (GOLD analysis project Ga0257110, IMG submission 190184) | Marine microbial communities from Northeast Subartic Pacific Ocean, Canada - LP_J_2015_P26_10m | ecosystem: Environmental > Aquatic > Marine > Oceanic | place: Canada: Northeast Subartic Pacific...
TGGATTTATAATTTTTATTTTTAATTTTTAATTTTATTTTTAATTTATAATTTTTATTTTTAATTTATAATTTTTATTTTTGATTTATAATTTTATAATTTCTAATTTGGATTTATAATTTTTATTTTTAATTTTTATTTTTAATTTATAATTTTATAATTTCTAATTTAGATTTATAATTTTTATTTTTAATTTTATTTTTGATTTTTAATTTTTATTTTTAACTTTTTTTATGAACTCTATTCAAACATATTTTTATTTTTTTATTGATAAAATTTTGCATCGATCATTTATTTTTATTTTCTGATAAATATAATCTTTAATATGATCATAATTTTTCTGTTAAACTTACAAGAATATTTACAAATGATCGCGAAAGTATAATTTATCAATAAAAATATGATCATAATTTTTCTGTTAAACTTACAAAAATATTTACAAATGATCACGGAAGTATAATTTATCAATAAAAATATGATCATATGAAAAGTTATATTTATCAAAAAATAATTATAAATGATCGATGCAAAATTTTATCAATAAAAATATGATCATATGAAAAGTTATATTTATCAGAAAATAAAAATAAATGATCGATGCAAAATTTTATCAATAAAAATATGATCATATGAAAAGTTATGATAAATTTAAAAAAAAATAATTATAAAAATTTAATTAGAATATGCTAATCCGCCCATACCACTTAAGATACGTAATACATTGTAATTTACAGCATAAACATATAAATTACCAGCATTTGCATGAGTTATACTTAATTGAGCAGAATCAATACGACTCATATTAAGGGTTCCAGATGGTTGATGTTCTTCTGGTTTTAATGCAAAAGAATATACATTAATACCAGGATTTCGCATTGGAATATTTGTATGGTGTTGATATGGTTGAACTAAATTAAAATAATTTCCATCACGTGGAGCAAAACGATCATTACCATTTAATTTTAATTGAGCATTTGTTGTTGAATTTGTTCCACCTTTTGTATGTAATTTACCGCCACCTGTTTTTGGTGTAACAAAACAATTCCATAATTTAGATGCATCTGTAACAGTACTTTTATTTACCCAAATTAATTCCTTAACCGGATGATTAAAATTTAAACGAGTTGCTATATTTGTATCAGTAACAGCTTCACTACCAGTAAATTGAACTTGTTCAATTAAATATTCATGAGATAATTGTGCAAATCTACGACGTTCATCAGTATCTAAAAAGATATAATCAGCATATAATTTAACATCAGATAATTCAGCCTCAACAGCTCCGGCAACAACATCTGTAGCAGTTGTGTCAACATTAACTTGATAATTATTAACAGTACCAGGAGTAATAAATACTTTTGTTTTATCATTAAATTCGATATTAATTTTAACTTCATGATATTGTAAGGCAATTAAGGGAAGTGCTAAACCAACATTACGACAAAACCAAAATTCTAAAGGAATTTTTAAATTAATTTTTTTAGTATTTGCATCAGCTGATTTAGTAATTTTATATGGATTATTATCACTATTAACAATATGTTGACCACTAATCATTCGATTCATTCCATCATATTTTTCGGATGGACAGGTTAATTCATTCCAAATATACATCCATTGGCCATATTGTTTATCTATTCTTTGACCACCAATTTCAATTTCTAAACTTTTTAAAATATTATATCCAACCCATGGTTGAATATAAGCATCGTTTGTTGCTGCATGAGAATCAGAAGTATCTTTTAAATCAATAGTAGCTTCAAGCATTAATTTATGAAGTAAATCCCCATTACGTGATATTTGACAAGTGATACGACTTCCAAATGCGGGATTTCCATTCGGACTTTGAACTATTGATTCAATAGAGAAATTAGTATGACGACGATAAACTACCTTAAAAAAGGTAATTTGTGGATTACCTGTTAGATATACATCTTGTGCTCCATAGGCAACTAATTGAAGTAATCCTCCACCCATTATTTAGTATTTATTATTAAGCAAATAAAAAAAAAATGATATTTAATTTAAATAATGATATTATGAATGAAAGTGTAAAAAGAAAAAGACATAATACTGATATGTCCAATGAAGATGAAGATCCTCTTATTTTAAATACTGATATGTCTAATGAAGATCCTCCTATTTTAAAAAAAATTAAAGAAGCTTCAAACAATAATAATTTAATTAGAATACCAGATATTGAATATGAAAAATATATAGGTTATATTGATTGTAATAATTTTGAATTAGATTTTGGTAATATTGAAATTAATAGAATTATTAATGAAGATGTAGTTAATAATAGAATTAGTGAAAATATAAAATATTATAATAAAAATAAAAAATTTTGTGATTTTGGTAATGCTATTTTGTCTCTTAATTTAGATAATCCAACAAAATTTTATATTATAGATGGACAACATAGATTAAAAACATTAGAAAAAATTAAAAATATTATTAGAACAGATGGTCAAGATCAAATAAAACATAATATAGATAATGAAGAATTTAAAAAAACATCACTTAATATTGCTATTACAATAATAGTATTTAAAAGTACTATTGAATGTCAAAAATATTTAAAACATTTTCAAAATCAATATCATAGTGATTTAAGATTATTTTCGTTTGATGAAAAATATAAGAGAGAACAATTAGAAAAACTAATAAATATTTTTAAAGAAAAATATAAAGAAAGATTTATAAAATATGAGAAAGATTTAGAAAATCAAATAAAATGTCATAAAGCAATTAAAGAAGTTAATAAACCAAATTTATCAGATGGAATTGTTGCTGATTTTTTAAAAAATGAATATTTAAAAATAGATATATTTAATAATCCAGATATTAATATAGAAACTATTGAAGAAATTAGTATATTTATTAGAGATAATTTAAATCTTAAAGACAATCAAAAATATTCTGTAGATAAAAAGAAGGATAATTGTTATTTTGGTTATATTAGATGTAATTTTGAATCTTCAAGAGAAGAAAGAGTATTAATTAAAAAAATTAATGAAGAATTTCCTTATTAAATTTATATATAAAGAAATATATATATAATAAATATATGTTATATAGACATCATAGTTATAAGAAAAATTTATGTTTTATTATACCAGATACTAAATGGTATAATAATCATAATACTCTTAATCCAAGTCATGGATTAATTAAAAATATTTTTATTGATGAATTTGAAAATTTTTTATTTTTCACAACTATTATAATTTTTTCAAAAGTAATTTTTACAAATAATTCAAATAAATTTATTAATACATATACTAATAGTTTAATACATTTTTCTAAAAAATTTATTAATTTTAATAATTCATATTTACAAATTAGTTTAACTGGTGGATTTATTTCATTTTTTTTAGGTATTAATCATGTTTTAGGTTATGAACATAAAAAAAAATAAATATAAATATTATATTTAGTTGGAATAAGCTAAACCACCCATACCACTTAAGATACGTAATACATTGTAATTTACTGCATAAACTTTAACTGTTCCTCCATTTTCACACTTTAAGGATAAAGAAGCAGTATCAATACGACTCATATTAAGAGTTCCAGATGGTTGATGTTCTTCAGGTTTTAATGCAAAAGAATAAACATGAATACCATGTTCTGATGCGGGTATATTAGTATGATGTTGATATGGTTGAACATGTGTAAAATATGTTCCATCACGTTGAGAGAAACGATCATTACCATTTAACATTAATTTAGCATCAGTTACGGTGTCATAAGTAGTTTCGTCTATTTTAACTCGCCATATTAATTCTTTAACCGGATGATTGAATGACATTTTAATTGCTTTTTGTGTAGTTGTAATTGCTTCGTCACCAGTAAATTGAACTTGTTCAATTAAATATTCATGAGATAATTGTGCAAATCTACGACGTTCATCTGTATCTAAAAAGATATAATCCGCATATAAAGATGCACCCGAAATATCAATCCCTCCAAAATCTATATTAACTTTAACTTCATGATATTGTAAAGCAATTAAGGGAAGAGCTAAACCAACATTACGGCAAAACCAAAATTCTAATGGAATATATAATTTAGTAGTAGGAGTAGTAGTAGTAGTAGCAACAGTTATAGGATTTGTCATTTCTCCAAAACCAATTTTTTTACCTTCTGGTAATGTTAATTCATTCCAAATATTCATCCAATCCCCATATTGACGGTCAATTAATTGACCACCAATTTCAAGTTCAACTTTATTAATTATTTGATGACCAAGTCTTGCTTTTGGACTTATCTCCGCTGGTTTTAGACTAGCCTCATTTGTAACATCAACTTCTAAATATAATTTATGAACTAAATCACCATTACGTGAGATTTGGCATGTTACACGTTTGTCTTTTCCAACTTGTCCGTTAAAAGATTGAACAATAGATTCAATCGAAAAATTTGTATGACGACGATATACTACCTTAAAAAAGGTAATTTGTGGATTACCAGTTAAATACACATCTTGTGCTCCATAGGCAACCAATTGAAGTAAACCTCCACCCATTTTTTACTATTTATTATTAATAAAGAAAAAAAAAATAATAAAATAAATATTTTTTAATTTAATTAGAATAAGCTAAACCACCCATACCACTTAAGATACGTAACACATTATAATTAACAGCGTATAATTTCATAACATCACCATCCTCACCACCCGTATGAGTACTATTATCAATTTGTAAAGAAGCAGTATCAATACGACTCATATTAAGAGTTCCAGATGGTTGATGTTCTTCAGGTTTAAGTGCAAAAGAATATACATGAACACCTTGGCCGGAATCTGGTATATTAGTATGATGTTGATATGGTTGAACAAGTGTAAAATATGTTCCATCACGTTGAGAGAAACGATCATTTCCATTTAACATTAATTTAGCAGACTTTACTGTTTTATATTCTAAATAATCACCTTTACTCACACGCCATATTAATTCTTTAACAGGATGATTGAATGACATTTTAACAGCTTTACTCGTATCAACTTGTTCTTGTCCAGTAAATTGAACTTGTTCAATTAAATATTCATGAGATAATTGTGCAAATCTACGACGTTCATCAGTGTCTAAAAAGATATAATCAGCATATAAAGTTGCACCAGTAAGACCAGAAGTGCTTTTAAATTCAATATTAACTTTAACTTCATGATATTGTAAAGCAATTAAGGGAAGAGCTAAACCAACATTACGGCAAAACCAAAATTCTAATGGAACATATAATTTAGATCCAGTTTTATTAATCATATCTTGAAAACCAGTTTTTTTACCTTCTGGTAATGTTAATTCGTTCCAAATATGCATCCAATCCCCATATTGACGATCAATTAATTGACCACCAATTTCAAGTTCAACTTTATCGATTGCATCATGACCAACTCCAGGTTTTCCAACTGTATCTTCTTTAGTAAAAGAACCATCCAATTCTAAATATAATTTATGAACTAAATCACCATTACGTGAGATTTGGCATGTTACACGACTTCCAGCAACGGGATTTCCATTAAAAGATTGAACAATAGATTCAATCGAAAAATTTGTATGACGACGATATACTACCTTAAAAAAGGTAATTTGTGGATTACCAGTTAAATATACATCTTGTGCTCCATAAGCAACTAGTTGAAGTAAACCTCCACCCATTTTTTACTATTTATTATTAATAAAGAAAAAAATAAAATGATAAAAATAACATATTATTTTTCATCATATGTTTTATTATGGTATTTTTTATATATTTTAAATATTATTCCTTATAATCCTATTATATTTTTTTATTTAATTTTATTATTTGTAATATGGATGTTATTTTATATGATTTATTTAAAATTATCTTTAAAAAAAATAATATTTTTTTTAATAGTTTGTATTATTATTTTCAAAATTATACCAATTTTAACATTAAAACATGAATTTAATTGTATTGATGTTTTATTTGGATTTTTAATATTTATGATATATCATTTTATATTATATTATACAATTAATGTCGAACCAATTCAACATTATATAAATTTTATTAATTATTATAAAAAACTTCCAAATAATTTAAATATAATTTTTGATAAAATTATATTTTAAAAAAAAGATATAGTATATATTTAGTTAGAATAAGCAAGACCACCCATACCACTTAATATACGTAACACATTATAACTGTGTGCAAATAAATATATATTACCATCTACGGTACTTTGAGGAATTGTAATTTGAGCAGTATCAATACGACTCATATTAAGAGTTCCAGATGGTTGATGTTCTTCAGGTTTTAATGCAAATGAATATACACCAATATTTTGAGCTGCAGGTATATTAGTGTGATGTTGATAAGGTTGAACTAAAGTAAAATATTTAGCATCTCTTGGTGCAAAACGATCATTACCATTTAATTGTAATTCAACTTTATTAGTTGTTTGTTGTTGCCAATCACACCAATCTTTTGTGTTTTGTTTAGCGTCGTCCATATTAACCCATACTAATTCTTTGACAGGATGATTAAAAGACATTTTAAGACGAGTTTTACTACCTCCATCTGCAGATTCAGATCCAGTAAATTGAACTTGTTCAATTAAATATTCATGAGATAATTGTGCAAATCTACGACGTTCATCAGTATCTAAAAAGATATAATCAGCCCATAAAGCTGCAGATAACAATGTTAAATTATCAGCTGCAGTAGTACCAGCATCGTTATAAGCTATCATTGTGTCATTAAAATTAATATTAATTTTAACTTCATGGTATTGTAAAGCAATTAAAGGTAATGCTAAACCAACATTACGACAAAACCAAAATTCTAAAGGAATATATAATTTAGTCTTATCAGTAGAACTAGTAAATTTATGTTTTAAATTCGCATGATTATAATTTCCAATCATTTTATTAAAACCATCTTTTTTACCAGATGGTAAAGTTAGCTCATTCCAAATTTGCATCCAAATTCCATATTGGCGATCAATTAATTGACCACCAATTTCAACTTCAGCAGTTTTAATAATATAGTGTCCTAAATTTTGCGTCCAAATGTTATTATTAACAGTTCCACCAATTTCAACTTGTAAATATAATTTGTGAAGTAAATCTCCATTACGAGATATTTGGCATGTCATACGACTTCCAAAACCGACATTGCCATTATGGCTTTGAATAATAGATTCAATGGAGAAGTTAGTATGACGTCTGTATACAACTTTAAAAAAGGTAATTTGTGGATTACCGGTAAGATATACATCTTGTGCTCCATAGGCAACTAGTTGAAGTAAGCCTCCACCCATTTTATGTTATTTATTTATAGCAAATATAAAAATAATATGAAATATATATAATTAAATGAATTAATGAATTAATTAATCATTTTCAATAAATTTAATATGTCTAATAACACTACTATCAGAATAATTATAGATTTCTGATGTATTAGATAAATCTTTATGAAAAACTTTGATAAGTTCATTAATTTTATTTTTTCTATTTAAAAGATCTTTATCTAAATTAATACCATCTTGTATTTGTTTACTTGAAGAATATTTTTTATGAACAAATGCCGGTTGTGCTTCTTTAATTTTTTGAACATATTCGATATATGTATCTTTTAATGTAACTTTAATTAGTTCAACAACTCCTAAATAATATTTATAATATTCAATAAATTTATGTTTTCTTGCTAAATTAATTTTATATTGATTTTCTGTAATTTTTTTAGTAAGAAATTTATATCTATTATCATTATACCATTTACTAATAACAGTATCTCTAATTTTACCTCTAATATCAGGAACAATAACATGATTATAATGTCTATATAATTGTTCAATATTACTAATATTTTTAAAAACATCAGTATTATGAAAAATAGATTTATCTTTTAAAGAAAGATTAATATAATTACATGAATTATTACCATTCCATAAGAGAGAATGTGCTCTCCAATAAGCTTGTATATTATTATCATCACATAAGTTATCATCAGGATTCCTATCAATTGGAATACCATTTTCTCGCATATATCTAAAATATTCAGGATTATGAATATATCTATTTTTTTTAACAATATTACCAGTTTTCCAATCAAATGCGGTATGACATATCCAACACCACATTTGATCACATCCAGATGATTTCATAATAGCATTTTTACAACCAGGACAAGGTTTAGTATCTTTATTAATAATTTTAGCAGTTTCAATATCATCTTTATCACAAACATGATTATCATCAATAATTTTATGACATTCTTTACAAGTATATTGTTTGCATAATAAACAATACCAATCAGAATTTACAAATCCTTCACAATCAGGATTTTTACAAGGATAAATATAACTACTTTTTTTAATATTTTCTAATTTTCTTCTACTATCTAAATTTAATTCATTTTTAATATATTGTTTATATCCACCAATAGAATGTAATTTAATATAATATGTTAAAGAATATTTAACTTCATTATTTAATTCATCTTTAATAGTATTAATTTTTTCTATTAAATTATCTTTTTCTTGAATAATATCAATAAATTTTAAAGTATGTGATATTTGTGCTTTATCTTCTAACATTAAAACTTCTTTAATATGATTTTTCAAAGTATTATCTACATATATTTTTGTAAACATATCAATTAAATTTTTTCTGGTTAGAGTTTTTTGACAATTAGGACAAGGTTTATCAACTTTAATAACAGAAATTAAATATGTATTCCAGCATGGTTTACATATAACATATGAACAATATGGACAGTTAGAAGTATTATTTTTTTTAAAAGTTTCACAACATAGTGAACAATCTATACTCATATTTGATTAACTGAGTAAGTTAAAAAAAAATCATTTTTTTTTAAAGTATTAAATTATTTTTTAATTGGAATAAGCTAAACCACCCATACCACTTAATATACGTAAAACGTTATAATTAGTTCCCCAAACTTTCAAAGTTCCAGAAGAATTACTTTTAACAATTAATCGTGCAGTATCAATACGACTCATATTAAGTGTTCCAGATGGTTGATGTTCTTCTGGTTTAAGTGCAAATGAATAGACATTAATACCTTTATTTTGAGAAATATTAGTATGATGTTGATATTGTTGAACTAATGAGAAATAATCCCCATCTCTTGGTGTGAATCGATCATTACCATTTAATTGTAATGAAGCATGAACAACAGGATTTTGACCACTTGGAACAACACCTAATATTATATTAGTTAAATTAGAATAACTACCTTCTAAATTAGACAATTTATATGCAACATTGGAATCAAAAGCCATATTACAACTAAACATTTCAGTTGTATAATTATACCAAACTTCATTATCATCAGGTTTAATAGTCCAAACTAATTCTTTAACAGGATGATTCATTGTTAATTGAATGCTTTTTTGTTCTTTTTTAATAGTGTCTTCTCCAGAATATTGTAATTGTTCAATTAAATATTCATGAGATAATTGTGCAAATCTACGACGTTCATCAGTATCTAAAAAGATGTAATCAGCATATAAAGTTGCATTTTTAATATTTTTTGGAGTAATTGGAGTAACATTTCCAGATTTTTTCTCATAAGCAGAACCAACATATGTACATTTATCAAATGTTTCAATTTCAATATTAACTTTAACTTCATGATATTGTAAAGCAATTAAAGGTAAAGCTAAACCGATATTTCTACAAAACCAAAATTCAAAAGGTATATATAATTTAGTATCTTTAAAGCTTGTCATATCAGTATCAGCTCCAACCATAGTTTTATAACCGTTATGTTTTTCAATAGGTAATGATAATTCATTCCAAATATACATCCAATCAGAATATTGTTTATCAATTTTTTGACCACCAATTTCTAATTCTACAGATTTAATTAAACGTAATCCGATATAATTGACATATCTTTGTGCTTGATTATCAGTCCATACATTTGTAGGAATATTTTGTAATTGTGGTAAATCAACTTCTAAAATCATTTTACTAACTAAATCTCCATTACGTGAAATTTGTGATGTAACTCTATTACCAAAATTAAAATTGCCACTAAAAGATTGTCTGATAGATTCGATAGAAAAATTAGTATGTCTTCTATATACCACTTTAAAGAAGGTAATTTGCGGATTACCGGTTAAATAAACATCTTGTGCTCCATATGCAACTAATTGAAGTAAACCTCCACCCATTTTTAAGTATTTATTATATATAAAAGAAAAAATATATAATAAAAGTAATTTATAAATTATTAATAAAGATGATGAAAGAAAGATGTAGTAAAAAACGAATACATGTAATAGATAATGTAACAGAAGCAAGTACATTAGATGATATTCATATAAATACAATAAAAAAGTTTAAAGAAAAGAATGAAAATATTAATAATTTGGTAAATGATATAGAAAAGTTAAAAATAATAAATATAGATATAAATGATAAAATAAGTAATGATGATTTAAATATAAATAGTAGTGAAAAAAAAAAGTTATGGTATAGTAATGTATTGGTGAAGGAGGATATATTAAATAAAACGAGAGAATTAAATGAATTAAATGAATCAAATGAGATTGATTATTATGAAAAAACGGGTAAAATTCTTTTTAATTATTATGACATTTTAGATAAAAATGTTCATACTAATAATATTTCAGTAAATAAGAATAAAAAATTTACAATTTTGGATGCATTAAATATAGATATAGAAAAGAAAGTAGATTCGAGTGTAAATAATAAGACAAAGACTTCTTTAGTAAATGAATATTTATCAATAACAGAGAATAAATATATAAATCATTTAGATGGTGAATTTATAAGTGAATTATGTAAGAATTGTAATAAAGGAAATATGATAAATTTGCAACATGAAGCAATATCAATATGTATAGAATGTGGACATCAAGATTTTTTATTGGCAGAACAGAATAGACCAATAATGATAAATGATAAGAAGGATAATATTCATTATAGTTATAAAAGAATAAATCATTTTAGGGAGTGGTGTAATCAGGTTCAAGGAAAAGAAAGTACGGATATTCCGAATGAAGTATTTGATAAAATTTTGAATGAATTAAAAAAAGAAAAGATAACAGATACAAAAACTTTAACTCCAAAACATATGAGATCAATATTAAAAAAGTTAAGAACTCATAAATATTATGAGCATGCAGCATATATAATAAATAGAATAAATGGTGTGCCTCCCCCACAATTTAGTCCAGAATTAGAACAAACATTATCAAATATGTTTATGCAAACCCAGCCTTTATTTATTAAACATGCTCCAAGTAATAGATTAAATTTTATTTCTTATTCGTATATATTGCATAAATTTTTTTTAATTTTAGATTTACCAGAATATTTACCATTATTTCCTTTATTAAAAAGTAGGCAAAAAATAGCACAAAATGAGGAAACATTTAAGAAGATATGTAATGAATTAAAATGGAAATGGATACCTTCAATCTAAATTATCGACAGTAAAAATAATTTTACATTCTTTAATTAAGCTTTGTTTATAATTAACCATTTTACATTGATTAGCGATTTTAAATAATATTTTAGCTTTTTCTTTATATAAATCTGATTCTTCAAGTGTTTCAACAATTCTGGATTGATTAAATAATTCCTGATGTTTTTCAAATAATAAATCAAAAATTTTGAGACTAATATTGATGTATAGATCTTTAGCTAATTCCATTTCAACCCATTGATTATCATCATTTTGTTTATACCATTTATCATTATGAACTTTATAATCATTTTTATAAATATTATAAATTAAGATAGCTAAATCAAAATGACTACCTTTAGAATTAATAACATTCTGTATTAATACGTTTAATTCAGTTTCTAAATTCATTTATTATAAATTAATTTTATTTATGTTTAAATATGTTTTTTATACTGGAAAATTCATGAGACGAAAACCTGTAGCTAATCCGACTCCTTGTTGAGCGGATTGAGAGAATGTGGGGCTAATAACATCTAATATAGCAAAAACACATGCAGATGTTACAGCTAAAATAGATATTTCCCAACCATTTAATTTATTAGGTCCGATCATATCTAATAAGTGTGCAACTAATGCTATAGCAAAACCTTGAAATAAATATTTCAAAATTTTTAATATTAATTCATTAGAATCTATTTCAACCATTTTTTAATGTTTTAATATATAAAGATATATTATATTTTTTAATAAATATGGAAAAAACAAAAATTGATTATTTAGATGAAGACGAACCAATTAGAAATCAAAATTATGTATGTTTATCTTTTTTAAATCCAGAAGATACTATTATAAAGAATAAAGAATTATTTTATTTTAATAATTTTTTAAAAAAATTTAGTAATGATATGGATTTATTATTTGAAAATTTAAAAGATAAATATAAAGATGATATAGATATGATAAATTCGATAAAAGATAATCATAATTATATATCAAATATGGATGAATTAAATGAACAATTTCAATTTTATAAAAATACGAATGCGGATAAAATAGAAGATGAATATTATAAAAATAATTTAAAAACAACACAACGAGGTATAAAAGTGAGAGGTGTATATGATAGTGAAGATCTTGCAAAAAAAAGAGTAGAAATTTTAAATAAAAAGGATAAATATCATAATATATATATAGCTCAAGTAGGTTGTTGGTTACCATATGAATCGCATATAACAAATAATATTGAGGAACAAGAATATCCAGAACAACAATTAAATACACTTATGAAACATTATAAAGAAAATAAAGATCAAAAAGATATAATTTTTGATACAAGAACAACAAATGCTATAAATAAAAATACTATAGAACCAAAATTAGAAAATCAATTTGAAAACGGGGCAAAGATAATAAGTGATGAATTGAATGATGGTGTAGATCCGTGGTTACAAAAGAAAGAAGAAGAAAAAATGGTTGAAATAGATTAAAATGTGATTATTATTATTTTTTTTTACTAATATTTAATGATAAATACACTTATTAAATATGAGTAAAAAACCTTCAATGAAGTTAGAATTAAAAAAATTTGATCCTTCAAAAATTAATGATGATTCTGTTATAGTAGCAATTGCAGCAAGAAATAGAGGAAAAAGTGTTTGTTTAAGAGATATATTATCAAATCATTGTAGTATACCGATTGGTATGGTAATAAGTCCAACAGAACATGCAAATGCATTTTTTCAAAATTTTATTCCAAAAATATTAATTCATGATGAGTATTCTCCAGAATTAATAGAAAAATATGTTCATAGGCAACAAAAAATATCAGCTAAATTTAAAAAAGAAAAAAATGATTTTGGTTATTCTTCAATTGATCCAAGATCTTTTTTAGTTATGGATGATGCAATGTATGATAAAAGTTGGGTAACTGATACAAATATTAGAAAAATATTTATGAATGGTAGGCATTATAAAATAATGTTTCTTTTAACAATGCAATTTCCGATGGGTATAAGTCCTGCTTTAAGAACAAATATAGATTATGTTTTTATTTTTAAAGAAAATATAAAAAAAAATAGGGAAAGATTATATGATCATTATGCGGGAATGTTTCCAAGTTTAGCAGTATTTGAACAAGTTTTAGAACAAGTAACTCAAGATTATGGTTGTTTAGTTATAAATAATAGAGCAAATGGAAATAAATTAGAAGATCAAGTATTTTGGTACAAAGCAGATCCGAATAAAAAGTTAAAAATGTGTGACAATGAATTATGGGATATACAAGCTTTACAAGATGAAAAAGAAAAAAATTCATCGTATAATGACGATCAAGATGAAGATGAAGACTATGATCCAAATGTTATTATAAAAAAAAAAAATACTTGTAAAATTACAGTAAAAAAAAATAATTAAGGCATTTTGAAACCGGTATCAATATTTTCTAATATTTCAGTTTTATTTTCTATGTTATTATTTGATAACATATATATAATAAATGTAGTTACAATAAATAATATTATAAATATTATAATATCTTTTCCTTTAATAAAATCTTTTTTTTCAAATATATTAATAATATAAAATAAAATCAAAGTAATACATAATGAATATATATAATACATTTTATCTATTATATTATCCTTATTTTATTTAAAAAAACGCATTTTCTTCTACTTCATTATTTATATAAATAATTTTATTATCAAATTCTTTATCAAAATTTGTTTTTAATATTTGAGATTGATCAGATTTTTCTTGAGATTGATCAGATTTTTCTTGAGATTGATCAGATTTTTCTTGAGATTGATCAAATTTTACTTGTGATTGATCAGATTTTACTTGAGATTCATAAGATTTTATTTGAGATTGATCATATTTTTCTTGAGATTGATCAGATTTTTCTTGAGATTGATCAATTTTTTCTTGATATTGATCAGATTTTACTTGAGATTGATCAGATTTTTCTTGAGATTGATCAGATTTTTCTTGAGATTGATCATATTTAACTTGAGATTGATCAGATTTTTCTTGAGATTGTTCATATTTTACTTGAGATTGATCAGATTTAACTTGAGATTGATCATATTTTACTTGAGATTGCTCAGATTTTTCTTGAGATTGATCAGATTTAACTTGAAATTGATAAGATTTTACTTGAGATTGATAATTTTTTACTTGAGATTGATCAGATTTTTCTTGAAATTGTTCATATTTTACTTGAGATTTTTCATGATTTTTTTCATGAGATTTTTGAATTAATTCATCAGATTTTTCTTGATATTCATCAGATTCTTGATCATATTCTTGATCAGATTCTTGATCAGATTCTTGATGAGAATCTTTATTTAATTGATAGTTTTCCTTAGAATTTGCATCAGAGTTTTCCAGAGAATTCGCATCAGAGTTTTCATCTAAATTTTCATCTGAATTTTCATCTGAATTTTCATCTGAATTTTCATCTGAATTTTCATCTGAATTTTCATCTGAATTTTCATCTGAATTTTCATTAGAATTTTGATCAGATTCTTGATCAGATTTTTGTGATAAATCTTGTTGTAAATTGTTATTATATTTTTGAGATAAATTTTGTGTATTAATTTCAATTTCGTTAGTATTTTCATCAATTTCATCAATTAAATTGATTAATTCTTTTAATGGAATATAAGATCTTAATGCATTTTTAATACATTCTTTTGTTATTTTTTCAATATTATTAATATTATTTTGTTTTTCAATTGATGTTATTTTTTTAAAAAATAATGTAGGTTTTTTCCAAAATTGTTTAGAACATTCAATACAACATTTATATAAAAAATCATGCCAATTAGGAATTAAAACTTTAAATTTATTGGTTTTAATATCAAGTTCATACATTTTTAATTTAATACTAATACTAATAATTTCTTTAATAATTTTTTGCATAAATTTAGGTGTAGCCTCTTCATCTTTAATATTTTTATGTATAATATTCATTTTGATATCAATATTATTTTGAGACCATTTATTAATTAGACTTAATTCTTTTTGAAATTGTTTTAAAGATTCACAGTTTAAATTAATATTAAAAAAAAATTCAGAAATAACAGTTATTAAAGTAGTTTCTAAATAATTAATGTATTCATTTCTATTATCTAATAATACATTTATATCATTATTATTCATTTTAAAATATATAAATATAAATATATTAAATATATTAGCACATTTATAATTCTAAGATATTAATTAAATTTTTATCTTTTAATTCTTTAATACATTTAACTAATGCTTCAACATCTTTTTCTGCATTATGAATACCTGGTATATCATAAGTATTAAATAAAAAATAATATACTTCATTTAATTTAGGCCATTTATTTTTATTATATTTATCTTTAATTTTAATAATATCTTTTAAAATAATCATAGAACATAAATGTTTTTTTGAAATAATTTCTTCTAAACATTCAGTAAAATTATATCTATATAATTCGCTTTTTAATATATTAATATCAAAATTAATATTATGACATATAATTGATTTACATTTTTTTAAATCATCATAAAATATCTGAATAATATCATTAAATAATACACCATTTTGATTAATAAAATCATTAGTTATTCCATGAATATGTGAATTATTTATTATTATTTGATTATTAATATAAAAATTTCGTTTTAATATTAAATCTCCATTATTATTAATTAATTGATAACTTAATTGAATAATTCTTGAATTATTATATTTATCAATTAGTTTAAAATTAGGTATTTTATTATTATCTTTAATAATTAATCCGGTAGTTTCAGTATCTAAAATTAAATTAAACATATGTTTAATTATATTAATAAATCATTTTTTATATAATCTTTAATAAGAAAATTAGAAGTCCAATTTAATATTTTAAATGCCTTTAAATTATTAATAGTATTAATAGTGCCTTCATCATAATAATATTCATAATTAATATTATTATTATTAGTAATAAATTTAAATTTTTCAAAAATAAGATAATCATTTAAAATATTACCACTACCAATATTTAATATAATTCTAATTTCTTTATTTTTATTAATTAATTTATAAATAGATTTTAAAATAGCATTAATTAAATCTTTAATATGTATATAATCAAATAAAGTCTTATCAATATTAAATTTTTTAATTAATTTTTTATTATATAATTCTATTTGATTTATAATATTTTTTCTATATCCAATAAAAGAAGTCTGATCTCTACCATATATATGTCCAATTCTTAATATAAAAAAATTATGAAAATATATATTAGCAATCATATCTTCACTAACTAATTTTAATTTACCTTCACTTGTATTTGGTTGGCATGGTTGATTTTCTTGACATAATGTTGCATTTCCATATACTGTATTCGATGATATAAATATCAAATTTTTAATATTCATTTTATTCATTAACATTAATGTTGATAATAATCCAGTTATATTAATATCATAATATAAAGTCATATCAATATTGATAGTATCAATAGACCATAAAACTATATCAATTTTATGTTCATTGAATATTTTTTCAACTTCATCTTTATCTCTAATATCAATATTATAATATTTTAAATTTTCATCAATATTATAATAATTTGATGAATTTTTAAAATTATCTATTATTATAACATTATATTGTAAATTTTTTAAATTATATACTAAATTTAATCCTAAATATCCAAATCCGCCTAAAATTAATATGGATATCATATTATTTTTTAATAATTAATAGTATTTCCTTTATATAATTTTAAATTTAGGTCTAAATCTTATAATTTTTTTTAATAAAGTATTATCTAAAGTTAAATTAATATTATTAATAAAAATAATATTATAATCATTTGATATATTTTTTAATAAATCAATTTCATTAAATTTATTTGAAATACTAACATTTATAATTAATTTATTAGTTTTTAATTTTAATATTTTTTTTAATAATTTATTAATTATAAAACATAAATCATCAATATATATATAATCAATTTTATTATTAATATATATATTTTTATCAGAATAATTTAATTTATTTTTAATATATATCTGATTAAATATATTTAATTTTATACTTGTAAAATTATAAATATTTTTGCCAATTACATTACTTAATCTTAAAATATAATATTTATAATTATAAACATTTTTGATTATATCTTCTGATAATAATTTAATTTTCCCTTCATTTGTTATTGGAGAACATATACTATCTTCTTTAATATTATCATCATATTTATATACTTCATATGATGATAAATATATAAAATTTTCAATTTTATATAAATTCATTAAGTTTATTAAAACTAATAAACCTTTAATATTTGAATTATAATATGTATCATTAATAAAATAATGTGTATCTATACACCATATTACAGACGAAATATTATTTTCATAAAATATATTTTTTAATTTTTCATGATTAGAAATATCAAATAAATATTTTTTAATATTTAATTTATTAATATGAATTATATTAATTTCATTTAAATAACTATTAGATAAATTATCTATTATAATAATATTTTTATTTAAATTATATAAATAATTAAATAAACTTGATCCAATATAACCAAATCCACCTACGATTAATATTGACATGTTTTTAGTATATATATTTTTTTTATATATAAAAATGATTTTTTAATATTTATTAATAAAATGTCAAAAACTAATTTATTTAAAAAATCTGATAAAAAGTCTGATAAATTAATAGAAAATTCTGATAAATTAATAGAAAATTCTGATAAATTAATAGAAAATTCTGATAAATTAATAGAAAAATCTGATAAATTAATAGAAAAATCTGATAAAAAGTCTGATAAATTAATAGAAAAATCTGATAAAAAGTCTGATAAATTAATAGAAAATTCTGATAAATTAATAGAAAAATCTGATAAATTAATAGAAAAATCTGATAAAAAATCAGATAAATTAATAAATAAATCAAATGAAAATAGTGATGATAATGAAATAGATATTATAAATGATTTAATAAATCATTTAAATATTTCAGAAAAAAATCATTATACTGAAATAATGAAAATAAAAACATTAAAAAGTGCTTTTCAATATTGTATAATAAATAAAATAAATTCACAACAATACGGACCATTAATTGAATATTATATTTTAATTAAATATAATTTTAATAAAAATAAAGCAAGTTTATGTATAGGAGATTATAATAAAAATAATAATAATTATGAAATAAAAATATCAATTTGTTGTAAAAAATCTAAAAAATTTAATTATGTTCAAATTAGACCATCACATAATTGTCAATTTTATATATTAATTGCTTATTATTTATCAAATAATAATGTAAATAATGGTGGAGAATTATATATATTTAATATACCAAATGATGAATTAAAACCGATTATTTTTAAATATGGTAATTATGCTCATGGAACTAAATTAAAATTAGGAGATATTACAATTGAAGCTTTAAACGATTTAAATAATAATAAAGAATATTCTATTAGACCTACTATTAATAGTAATTGTTGGAATGAATTAATTAAATTTCAAATTTTAGAAAATGATTTTTAATCATATTTTTCTTTATATAATTTAACTAATTCACCCATTCCTATTGAATTTTGTCTTGCTGTATTTAAACTTAATGAATAATCTAAATTTTTAAATCTTTCAATTAAAATATTTAAATCAATATTTGATTTTATCCAATGCCAACTTTTTGGACGTAATAATTCTAATTTTTTATCAATTATTTCACCACATTTTCCACCATATGCTCGAATTACAAAATCAACATCTTTTGGTGGTGTTGGTTGTCCTTTTTCATCTTTAGGACCAAATCCAATAAATTGCCAATCTTTATGTTTTGTTTCTAATTTTACTTTTTCACGTTTATTTTCTTTTTTTTCCCATATTTGAAAACAACATTTTACCATCATATTTGGTGTAAATGAACACGGATTTATAGGTATATCATCATCTAATATTAAATGAAAATTTATATTTAATTTATTTTGAATACTTATACGTCTAAATGTTCTTGGTATTATAAATGCTATGACATTTCCCCATTCTGCTGCATGATTAAAAAATTTTATTGCTAATGAACTTCCTTTACCAAAAGGAGGATTTCCTACTATTAAAATTTTTTTTATATTATTATCAGGATAATAAGTTAAAAAATCCTGTCTTATTATATCATTATCATCTGGAAATATATCTATTCCTATCTTTTTATTTATTGGAATTTTTTTTAAAAAACTTCCATTCCCAGCACTTGGTTCAATTACCAATTCCCATTTTGACCATTCATATATTTTTTCTATTGTTTTTAAACATTTTTCTGAAATATTATCATTTGTATAAAATTTATCTAATCCTTCTTTACGAACTTTTTCTATTGAATTATCTTTTAAATCTAATTTTAAAGATATATTTTTAGATAATTCATCAATTTCATTATTATATAATTTTATATTTTTTTCCATCTTATAAATATTTTATATTATAATTATCATTTTTATATAATATTAATTTTGTAAAATAAATAATAATTCTTTAAAAGTTAAATTATCATCAATATATACTGTATCATAAATTCCATCTATATACCATATTTCTATATTATTATTATCAAAATAAACATAATAATGAATACTCTTTTCATCATTTAATAAAACTATAGTATCTTTTGTTGTATATCCTTTAACATTTTTATTTGTTATTATATTTTTTATATTTAATATTTCTTGATCATTTATTGAATTCCAATGTAATAAACCATTTAATAAAATATTTCCTATTGATGATTTTTTATCTATAATATTTAAAAATTTATATATTTTTATATTTCTATCTTTATTTTCAAAAATTAAATCCATTAATTATTAATTATATTTATTTCTTATATCATAAGAAATTATCAATGTTATATGTTTTCTACATATAGGACATGTATTCAAATTATGTAAATTACATTCATTACATGTTACTAAATGACCACATGGTCTATATAAAACATTTGATTTATTTGTTAAACATATACAACATTTTTCTTCTTTATTTATTATTTCTTTATTAAAATTTAGTATTTTATTTTTATTTTTATTAAAAAATAAACACATTATAATATAAATTCATATATTTTTTTTATATAAATTATTAAACAAGTTTTTTTATTAAAGAATAAGTTATTTCAGAATCAATATTATTTTTTATTAAACATAAATCATTTAATTTTAATTCATTATCAATATGTTTATATTTTTCGTTCTTAATAATAAGAAATAATTTTATATTACATTTTAAAAATATTTTTTTAAATATATTTTCTTCATTTGAATTTGATGAACTGTTAAAATCATCAATTAATTCTTTTAATAAGATTTCTATATTTAAATTTAAAATTTTTTGATTTTGTTTATCTAATTTATTTTGAAATTCTTTAATATTTTCTTCTAATTTATTTTTATTTATAATATAAATATATATAGGTTTAAATTTAATAATTTTAGTTTCTAATTCAATTTTTTCAATTGCTAATTCAGAAAGTTTTTTTTTATTAGCATTTGTTAATTTGTAATTTTTTTTAAATTTATTTAAATCTTGCATATCTTTATTATATTTAAGTAATTTTGATTGAATTTCTATTTTTTTTATTAGATTTATTAATTTATTTTCAAGTGGAGGAAATATATCTAAATAATTAATTGTAGGATCAATTATTAGTTTTTTATTTAATTTATCTAATTTTTTTAATTTTAAATTTAATTTATTTAATTTATCTTCTAAACTAAAATCAATAAAATCAAGTAATGATATTGGTGTAGTTCTTGATAAACATATAATAAATTCTTTAAATTTATTATAATTCATTAAATAATTATTAATTATTTTATGAATATTTTTATCTATTTTAATAACATCATATTTCATATGATCAATTTGATCTGTTGATAATTCTTCTTGAATTGATGATTCAGATTTATTTGAATTATTTTCAGTTGAATTAGTTTTAATTGAATTTGTTTTTGATGATTTATTATCTATACTATCACTTGAATCTGATTTTTTTAATTTTATAGTTTTTTCTTTTTTTTTTTTTAATATTTGTGGTGAATCATCAGTATGAATATAATAAGAAATTAAACTATGATCTGATAATTTTTCTTTTTCGTTTTTTATGGATTCAT
>Ga0257110_1000408_pt1 | contig 21494 bp, 17 predicted proteins | sample LP_taG_7_FD_190184 | JGI IMG/M metagenome (GOLD analysis project Ga0257110, IMG submission 190184) | Marine microbial communities from Northeast Subartic Pacific Ocean, Canada - LP_J_2015_P26_10m | ecosystem: Environmental > Aquatic > Marine > Oceanic | place: Canada: Northeast Subartic Pacific...
ATATAAATATAAATATGCATATATATACAATTATAGGTTCAGAAATTGGTTATATTGGTGGAAATTATAAAAATGATAAACCTTTATTAGCAGCTAACAAAGCGGGAAAAGCTTTATTTAAAAAATTAGAAGATGTAAAATATTTAAAATATAAAAATAAGAAATCAATAAAATTTGTATTAAAAAATAAAAAAGATAAAAAAAATTATTGTTATGAAGTTTTTAAAAAAAAAAATAAAAAAGAATTTAATTATGAAATTAAGGAATGTGTTTTAAGTAAGAATCAATTAAAAAAATATACAGGAGGTGTTGGAAGCGTTGGAAGCGTTAGTAGTGATTCAGGTGCATCCAACATAACAAATCAAACAGGTGCATCCGACATAACACATCAAACATTACAAGATCTTGGAAGTGATGCAAGTGCAAGTCCTTCAATGTTAGTGCACCCAGATGATGTATCTGATTCACCACTTTCAGACGGTTTTTTAGCTGCAGCAGCACATTTTAATGATAATGATGGCAGCGTAGATAGTCGTATTTTTATGAATGAACGTATGTTACCATCACCATCACCATCACCATCACCATCTCCATCTCCATTACCATCTCAATCTCCATCTGAAGCACCTTCAAGACCCCGATCCGAATCAATTAAAGCAACAACTCCTGATAAAGGAACTCTAATAAATCAATCAAGAGAAGTAACTCCAAATCGGTCTCCAAATCCTGAATCATCTTCTGGCCCCCCACCGTCTAAAAGATCAAAAGCAGGTGGAAATATAAAAAAAGGCGGAAAAAACAAGTATAAATAAAATTATTATTATCAAGATTACCAGTATTACAACAAAATCAAATTAGAACTCAATATAATATACCTAAATCTCATAATTCAGTTGATATAATGTTAAAAAATTATAATTTAAAATATAAAGAAAAAACCAGAAGAGATACTAAAAATTTAATTTATTATATAATATTGAGATTAAAAATGTAAAATCAAAAATATGAACCATATAGTTATAAATTTAATAGTAAATATTTTAAATTAGATATTAGATATATCTAAAAATAGAAATTAATTTTTATTAATTGGAATATAATTATCCCATATATTAATATTAGAATATGTAACTTTATTTTTTTTAACAGTTTTAGGATATTTTTCTTTAATATTAATCATAAAATTTTTACTTAAATTTTTAATTTTATCAAAATTTTCTAAATCTGTATGAGTCCAATTAATATCTTTATATTTTATTAAAAAAACACTACCATATAGTAATCCTAATCTTTTTTTTTTACAATTAGATTTCCATTCAAAGATAAATAATTTATATATAATATTAATAAAAGGTGATTGTGATAATTGTAATATAATATTCCATAAAAACCAAATACAATCACCGTCTCTTGAAGTTTGATTTTCAATATAAATATTTTTTCTAACTATATATTCAATAGATAAACGAATTTTATTAGTTAATAAATTAAAATCATTACTATCTTCTGATATATCATTAATTTTATTATTAAAAGTATAAAAACACATTAATATTTTACATGATATAGAGTATGATTCCGAAGTAGGAATAGGTAAAATATGTTCAAAATTTCTAATATATTCAATTGATAATTTATTTTCAAAATCATTAATAACTTGTGATCTTAAATTTTTTAATTGAATAATATTATTTTCAAAAATATTTTTACAAATATTACACATTTTAACACATAAAATTAAAGTATCATCAACTTTAATTGAATCGGATGTGATCCAAATATATGTTAATTCAACAATATTTAACCATTTTAAGACATCTTCTTTTTCCATATTTAATCCAATATAATTACAAATTTCAATAAAAGTATCTGATAATTTATTAATTCGTTCATCATTCATATGTAATATTATACAAACATTTTCTAAAGATTCTTTAATATTACCTTTATATATTAAATTTTTAAGCATATATTTAATATAAAATGATTGTAAAATGAAATAATTTTAAACGCTTTTTAATTATAATATAATAATATTAATGATTGAATATTTTTATAAGTTATAGAATCGAATACATTTTTATGAAAAGTGCCACCTCTAACATTATCAATACCATATTTATACATATAATATAAAACATAATCATCTAAATCATTAAAAGTTTTAAAGTGAAAAATATCTAATATTTGAATAGGTTTATAAATATTAATCCAATCATTTTGTATATTATTAAAATGTTTAAAAAATATAGATATAAAGTCTTTACTTAATCCTAAATAATATTTATTACATTGTAATTTATATATATATAAAATCATTTTAAATAATATTTAATTTTTTAGGTTTATTAATTTTTTTAAAAGATTTTTTTTTTTTAATATTTTTAATCATTTATTTAATTATTATAAAATATATAAATAAATGATTAATTATAGATTTGATTATTATTTTTCATATTGGTTATTATTATGGGCAATAATAGTAATAATATTTAATAATTTAATTGCACCTTTTTATTCATTAATAATAGCATTTATAGTTCATTTATATTTTATTTTATATACTTTTATATATTTTAAAAATAATAATTTATTAATAATTGAATTAATAATATTATTAACAATAAAAATATTACCATTAATAATATTATATAATTATAATTATAAAAATATTTCATTTAAATTAGAAATAATATATACAATTTTTCTATTAATTATATATATAATTTGGAAATATATAATTAATAATAATAATATTAATAATGAATTAAAATCTTTTCATAATAAAGGATTATCAAATAATACTCCAATTATGTCAATTTTTAAATATTATTTTAAATAAAGAATGAATAGTATAATTCAATTATTAATTGAAGCAATTATTGTTGGTATTTCAACAATTATAATAGGTAATATTATTGGTTTTATTATAAGTAAAATAGTAAAAAGTAATTTACCAGAAATATGTAAAGATTGGAATAAATTTTATATAATGGAAATAAGTTTATTTTTAACAGGTTTTATTTTACATATTTTATTTGAAATATTAGGATTAAATAAATATTATTGTAATAGTATTTTTTTAAAAACTAAAAGAATAATATAAAAAAATGATTTTTTTTTAAATTTTTGATTAATATCAAAATGTCATCAAATGATAAAGAGTTATCAAGTGAAATAAATCCAACTTATATTAATAAAAATTATTTGGAAACAGAGATTCCATTTATTCAATATAATAATATTGAAATAAATAATTATAAATTAAGTTTTAGAATTGAATTTGGTAAAGGAATTGATTCAACTATTGATTCATCAGATAATAGACTTAAATTTAATAATAAAGATAAATATGAAATTAATAAATTAGAATTTGATAATGGAACTATTAATTATAAAGTATCAGGTTATGAAGGACCAATTGTTACAAAAATTTCAAATATTTATATTGTTAATAATAATGAAAATTCTGATTATGAATATAAATATGGTATTGGATTTGCTCTTGATAAAGAACAACCTAAATATTATAATGATATAGATTCAGAACCTTATAATATTGAAAGAGATGGTAAAATGTGGCATGTATCTGGAAATGATAATAAAGAATGGAATTTTGATCAAAATGCAAGAGCTCAATATCAAATGAATATTAAATTTGCAAAAAATGAAGAAGATGAAATAACTAATTTTGAAAAATTATATGGAATGGAAGAAACAACTAAAAAAACTGGATTATTTTTCATTACTATTACAATTATTGAATCTAAAGATTATAAAGTTAGATCAAAAGGTGCAACAAGAGGTGCTACAAGAGGTGGTGATACAAGAGGTCCAACAAGAAGTATTAGCAATGCAAGAGTTGGATATGGTAGTGAAGCTACTACATCTTCAAAAAAATCTGAATATGAATATATTGATGTTCCAAAAATTATAATTCCTATTAGATTTAAAATTTATGATGATTCTGAAATAACTAATACTATTGTATCAAAAGATTTAGAATCAAGATCTAAAGTTAAAGAACTTCAAGAAAAGTTTGAACCAATGGATTTTTAATTAAAAATAATTATAAACTGTAAATAACTCAAATAATTTAAATGATTTAAATAATTTAAATGATTTATGTATTGATAAAATAATATATTTTAAAATATAATTAATTTTATAAATTATTTAATTTTTATAATTTATTCATTAGAAAAACTTAAAATATTAACATTTTAAAGAAAAGATTTAAATAATATATTAGATACTGGTTTAATATCTCAAAATGTATATAAAATATTACATGAAACGGTTAAATAAAGATGAAAATAATATAATGAGTTTATATTATGGTTTAATACTTTGTTTAATAATAGAATCAAGTTGTTCAATTTCAGTATTATCATCTAATTCAATGTCATCGCTCCCTTTACTTTTGTTCATATTAATTTCAATGTGGTTATTGGATAATTCTGATATTTCTAATTTACCCTTTTGTTCATCTAAAATAGATTCAGTTTTTTTACTAAGGAGTAAACTTTGTAACAAATGATTGTTTACAGATGTGTAAGTTGGTTCGTTAATTATTTGTAATTTATTAAATAAAACTAATCTTGTAACATTTCCTTTTAATTTAGTAGTATCACAGCCTAAAACATTTTCAAAGGTGTCTTTTAAATTTTTTAAAATAATAGTTGAAGTATTATTCAGATAATCTTTATAATCCGGACCTGATAAATATGGTTCATTAGATATACACAACATTTCTTTTTCACTTGCAAAGGCACTTAAAAATGATATAGGAATTACTGTATATGGATAATTTTTATAATCACTTGGTAATAAACGCATCATTCCAATTACATCATGGCTATTAAAATTAATAGCTGCTACTCTAAATTCATAAGATGCAGATTGTGGTAATACATAGCTGACATCCAGCTGAGAAGGATCAAGCATTTTATGAATAATATCCATTTTTTTTCCAAAATATACAGTTATACTTTCTTCATAATCTTTAGTAACTTCGTCATAAAAGAAAAGTGTTAATAAACTTAACAAACCAACAAATGTTTCAATTTCGTCACTACCTTTACATTGAGCAATTCCTTGTAAAATATTTAACATTTTTGCATCTTTCTTTATTTTTATTTGACCGTCGAGTAATGTATAAATATAATTTAACATGGGAAACATAAATTCATCAATATCGACTTTTGTAAAACGTCCTTCAGAATGAACATACGAGGGACCGTCTTTTACCCATTCATCTCCATTTTTTGTCCAGAAATTTAGTAATATTGCATAGTAAATCATTAATTCCATATTATCGATATAAGTAACTCCATCACTAATATCCATAGAAGCTATAAAATTTTTTACTGTTTGTTTTAGACTCACTTGACTATGATCAAAAGAAACAGTTTTAAAATTGTCAAGATAATTTTGTCTAACATTAAATCTTACAAAATTAGCAATATCTTTTGTGTTAAAAAAATCATACCATATATCTGAATATTTTTTAATATGTTCAATACTTTTACCTGTTAATCCAATTGAATTTGCTATTAAGCTAGATCGTGGATTAACAACACCTGTTGCATTTTGCAAAAACCATTGTTCTCTTTTAAAATCATCTTGAAATGCTCGATATAAAAAATCCCAGTTTTTATCACCCAAATTTTTATGTTTTTTTTTTAAATGCATTATAATAAAACCTAACTGTTTTAAAGTTAAATTTTTTCTATCAAAATTTTTATTGTTTTTTGATAACTTACATATAGGGGTTAATTTAGCTAATAATTCAGGATCTATACCGTTTTGTTTTCTAATACCACGATATAAAGAAGATGAAGGGCCTAACCTTTTTAAAGTAGTAGCTTTTGTACGGAGATCATCTTTTGATAAAAACGTAGTGTTTAATTTATCAAATGGTTCCTTATCATGCATAACTGTTTTTATTTTTATTCTTCCACCCCCATCTATAATATTATAAAATAACAAATTAAATAATATAGATATTTTTTTAGTAGATGTTTTAAGATCACATTTTGTTTTGTTAACTCCAAGTTTAGAAAGTAAATTAACATAAGTTCTATAACTTTTAGTTAAATCGATTTCAACTTCAAGTTTAAAATGTTTTGAAAATAATTCAGTTTTATTTACACACAATATAGATAACCAATCTTTAAGATCTTTAATTTTATATTTTTTCTCAATTGTAAAAATGGATTTTAAAGTTTTAAAATCTTTAGTTTTTCTAATATTATTAAGTTGATCTAAAACAAATTGTATTGTTTTAGATTTTTTTATATCTATATTTTTACCAGGTTTCAAATACTTTTCACAATATTTTTGAATAATAATTATAATTAAATCTAATTTTAATATTGTATTACAATACATTTTATATAATATTTATATAAAAAATTATAGTAAAAACTAAATAATATTTGAGTTATTTTTTATAAATCCAAGATATATAAAAATAACACTACAATACTTCTATATATTGTGCTTGTTTATGTTGTAATTCTACAAAATCAATAAAACAAATAATGGCATTTGATAAATCAATAAATCAAAATTACTTAATAAAACTATAAAAATAATTAATAAAAATAATAAAATTCCTACATTTAATGCAGAAAATCTTATAGAACAAATGTGTTTTAATTTACCAGTTTTTAAATAACAGTGTGTTATTAATAATTGTAAAAAATACAAAATAAACTACCATCAACAAAAGCAATTATTGCTATTTTATAAACTTATGAAGAATTAAGAGATAATATTTATGAAAATGTATATGTTGTTTCTGGTATAAGTAGTATAACATTGAAAAAATATATTACTAACTAAATGTTTCTTCTTTAAACAAAATCATAATACCCCGTGATAATGAAAAACTAAATTTTAAAGGGTCATCGTCTGACTCTATGTATATGGGGTCTTCTACATTTTCTACTATTTGTAATGGATTTGCGCAATTTTCAGTCATCCAACCATTATAAAAGTATTCTTTATCATTATTATCAGTTACAACTGTTATTACGTGTCCAACTTTCTCTTCCTCTTCTTCTTTATCCATAAAAACCTCAAGATCATCAATATCATTAGGATCATAATAATTACTTAATATAATTGATGCAAATTTAAATCCATTTAATGATTCTATTTTAGCTTTATAATTTTCAGATAATTTTTTTTCAGTAACACAAATTGTTATTTTCTTTTTATTTACTGTTTTACTATAAAATTGTAGATTAAAAGTACTATCTAATCTAAAGGTAAATCCAAGTCCTAATTCTAATAATATACGTATAAATTTAAAAATATCTGAATATGTACCACCTTCATTTAATATTATATCATTCAAATCTGTATCTTTAGTTTTTTTAATAACTTCAGAAAAAGAAGAAAATACGTCAGGTTCTGTATTTGTAAGTAGTGTAATAAAATCTCTAACAAAAAATGATTCAAGTAAAATACATTCTTTAGATTTCATCTTACCATTATGTTTATATTGTAAAATCAATAATTCGAGTAATTTTTCTGGAATTATACGTGCTAAACTATTTTGTTTTTTTCCTATTTGAATTTTAGATTGTTCTATTATTAAAATTTCAAGTAGTTCGTTTAATTTATAACAATACATTAAAGCAACTAAAATAGAATTAATCCAACAAGAACCTAAATGTGATTGTTGTACAAGAGGATAAATTTTATTATATGGTCTAATGACTGTCTCTTTTAATGATTTTAAAAGATAAACCATACCTAAAAAAGTTTGATATCTTTTATGTTTACTACTTGGAAATAATACTTCTATCATTTGTTTATTATTTCTAAATTTCTTTGCATGTCCTGGACCATTTTTTAAATTCATATTATCATAAATTATATGTTCCCAAGTCCAATCTCTCCATCTATTTGAATTTTCTATTTTATCATATTTATAGTCATCTAATAAACTTTCAAGTAATTTTTTTTTTTTTAATTTTTCTTTTTTAAATATTTCTTTTTTTAATTTTTCTTTTTTTAATAAGAAAAATGAACTGAAATCATTTTTTTTTGTTTTTTTATATATTTTAGGTAGTACTCCACCAACTATAACATCATAAAACAATAAATTAAATAATATAGATATTTTTTTAGTAGATGTTTTAAGATCACATTTTGTTTTATTATTTTCAAGTTTAGAAAGCAAATTGACATAAGTTTTATAACTTTTAGTTAAATCAATTTCAACATCAAGTTTAAAATGTTTTGAAAATAATTGAGGTTTATTTGCACACAATATAGATAACCAATCTTTAAGATCTTCAATTTTATAGTTTTTCTTAATTATAAATATAGATTTTAAAGTTTTAAAATCTTTAGTTTTTTTAATATCATTAATTTGTTCTAAAACAAACTTAATTGTTTTAGATTTTTTTATATCTATATCTTTACCAGGTTTCAAATACTTTTCACAATATTTTTGAATAATAATTATAATTAAATCTAATTTTAATATTGTATTACAATACATTTTATTTAATTTAATATAAACATAAAATTTTCATAGTAAAAATATTTTTATTAGAAAAAGAGGATAAAAATGATATTAAATTTATAATATTAACTTAATAAATGTTTTATATTGATTTATTTGATATACATGAAAAAATATTAATTTATTATATTAAACAAATTACATATTATCCTAATATAAATAATATATTATGTGTTAGAATAGTAAATAAATCATTTAAAAAGAAAATAAATTATGCTATTTTAAATTATAAAGAATTAATTTTTAAATTGAATAAAAAAGATTTTATAAATTTAAAATTATCACATATTGATAATGTTAATTTATTTTATAAAAATGAATTAAAAATAAATAAATATATTGAATTTTATAGTAATTATATTAATTTATATTTAATATTATGTATTAATGATAATATATATAATGCTTATGAAACAAAAATGATGATTTATAATACAATATATATAATAAGATCAAGAAAATTAATTTTTGAATTATTAGAAAAAGAGGATAAAAATTTTAAAAAAATAATAGATAAAAATATAAAATATGAGTTAATTTATAAAAAATGTAAAAATATAAAATATTATTTTAAGGATATTAATAATTTTAAAAAAAATATAAATTTTGCATTAGGTTTAAAAAATTAAATTATTAGATAATTTATTATGTGTTATTATGAGAAAAGCTATTATATTTTTATTAAATAGTGTTTCACAAATTATATATTTATTATATTTTAAATTTGAATAATATTTTAATTTTTTTATAATTTTTTAATAAATGTGTTTATATTTTATATATTATTTTTTTGAAACACTATTTAATAAAAATAATATACCAATTTTATCATCAGATAGTTCTGATGACGAATTATATAATTTATCTGATTAATATGAAAATAATTTAATATATATGATTTAATTTACGTTTTTTTTTATTTATAGTATAATAATTATATTTTAATTTTTCTTTTAATTTAATATTTTCATCTGAAATAATTTTAAATTTTTGATTTAATAAATTATTTTCATTTAATAATTTATTAAAATCATTAATAATAATATCTTCATGTTTTAATAATTCATTATATAAATCATAATAAGTATGATATTTATTTATTAAGATATTATATATTTTAACTAAATTATTATATTTATTGACTAAATCATTATATATATTAAATAAATTATTAAATTTATCTGTTATAATATTTAATTTGGTTTCTAATTCTTTATATTTATAAGTAAAATTTATAAAAAAATAATTAAAAGCATTATAAGAATAAGTTTTAAGAATATTTAACATTTATATTAATAAAATATAATTATATCATTTTTTAATAATTTTTAATAATTAATTCATTTGTAAAACTATTCGGATTATCTGGATTAATTCTTCTTTTAACTTTAATTTTATAAATTTTATAATTTATAAAAAATTGTTTAACAAATTCTGTATCAGAATTACTAATAATAAATTTATTTTTCATTTTTAAACAAATATTAAATAATTTGTTATGTGTTTCTAAATCAAAACCTTCATTTGTATAATTAGTAAATGAAATTTTATTTTCAGGATAATATGGTGGATCTAAATATACAAAATCAAATTTATTAATTTTGATTAAACTATTTTCAAAAGAATAATTTATAAAAATTACATTTTTTATTAAATTAGAAAAATTTAATAAATTATCATAATTAATAATTTCAGGATTGTTATAATTACCATAAGGAACATTAAATCCTTTTTTACTTTCTCTAAATAATCCTCTAAATCCAGTTTTATTTAAAAATAAGAATAATGCTGATTTTTTAATATTATTTATTTTGATATTATTATATAAACCTCTCATTGAATAATAAAATTGTTCTTTATTATCTGTTAAATTAAATTTTTTTATAATTTTTTTAATAACTTTATAAAATTTTATTGGTTCATTTTGAATTATTTTATAAAATTCAATTAATTCTTTATTTAAATCATATGCATAAATTTTATTAGTTATTATAATTGAACCATCTTTTTGTTTTTCTAATAATTTTAATAAGACGGATGCTCCTCCAATAAATGGTTCGTGATAATTTTTAATTTTAATAGGAAATAAATTAATAATTTGATTTATAATTTGTGTTTTACCTCCAATCCATTTTAATAAAGGTTTAACATTAGTTTCCATTTTAATTAATTTTTATATTAAAAAAATAAATTAAATGAATATTTCTTCTATAATTATATGTTTTAGATTAAAAATTTTTATTTATATATTTATAAAAAAAGATAATAATATTTATATAGAGATATGTGAAAAATATATACATTTAAATGATAATGATAATGATGATAATGAATATAAAATAATAAAAGAATCATTTAATGATAGTTTAATTAATTTAAAAATAAATTATGTTAATTTATACAATTTATATAAATTATCATTAATTTATGAAACATTTTATGAAAATAATATATTAACTTCAAAATATTATAATAGATTATTAACTTTATCTGAGAATAATATATCAATAAATTATAAAATTTCTTATATAAATGAAACAAGAATTTTATTTCAACCAACAATATTATTTATAAATAAAATAAAAGATTGTATATTTGATTATATTAATAAAGAATTAGATGAAATAGAAATATCAATTCAATATATATTATATGAAAAAGTAATTTTATTAATAATATGTTATTTAGAATATAATACAATATTAAATGAAAATTGTATATTTAAAATAAGTGAATATTTATGAATTTAATTCAAATTGTTTTTTTAATAAATATTTAATTTTATGTAAAATTATTTCAGATTTTTCATTATTTTGAAAATAATCATTATATTTTTTATATTTAATATTAATATCTTTATAAATTTCATAAAACAAAATAGTTGTATCATTAAATAAATTTATATTTTTTCCAAATACACTTATATTATTATCAACAAAAATATATTTATTATAATATCCTAACATATTATGTTTAATTCTTAATATATATTTATCAGATTGAGTTATATCTAACATTTTATTTAATAAATCAATATTAAAATCATTTATATCTTTTAATTGTAATATAATTAAAGAATAATTAAATTCTTCTTCAATAATAATTGTGTTTTTATATATATATTTTAATTTAATTATTTCATTATCAATATCTTGTATATTTAATAAATCAAAATATTGAGATAATTTTTCAGACATTTGGTTATTAATAAAATAAATATTTCATTTTTTTAAATAATAATATGAATTTTTTAAATGAAATACGTTATATTAATAATTTAATGATAGAAGAAAAAATATATACTTATAATTTATATGATAATCTTATAAATATTAAAAATAGAAAAATTGATAAAAATATAAAAAAAGATTTAATAAGAAAAATAATAAATAAAGCAAAATTTTTAGATAAAAAATTAAAAAAATATAAATTATATAATAATATATATTAAAATGAATTATGCATTAAATTGTGCAAATTTATGTTTATTGAGTTATTATAATAATTTAAATTATCCAAATAGTAAATTTATAAATAATTTAGAAACCGATACACAATGTTATATATTTAATTGTTTAAATGAAATATATATAGTATTTAGAGGAACAGATAGTATTAAAGATTGGAAACATGATATAGATATAAGAACAATTAAACCTTATAATAATAATATAAGAATTCATAATGGATTTTATAAACAATATGAATCTATAAAAGATAATATATATAATTCAATATATAATATTAAAAATAAAAAATTACATATATTAGGTCATTCATTAGGTGGTGCATTAGCATATATTTGTGCAGTTGATATATTTTATAATTTTAATAATCCAAATATAAATGTTTTTACAATTGGTTCACCAAGACCTGGTAATGATATATTTAAAGATTTTTTTAATAAATATATAAAAAAATCATTAAGATATAAAAATAAAGGAGATATAGTAACTAAATTACCATTACGAAGTGAATTTAAACATGTTCATAAATCAATTTCAATAAATAAAGGAAAACTTTATAAAGAAAAAATTAATAAAAAAATAATAAATAGAATAGTTAATTTAATATTTACAATTGATTTAAAAAATATGATTTTAAATCATAGTATTAGTGAATATATAAATAATATTAAATTATTAGAAATCATCTGATATTTCAATTTTGTCTGGAATTGCACTTTTTCCAGTTTCAATATTAATACTTGCTATTTGATATTCAGCAACTTTAGCATCAAAAAAATTAGTTTTACCATCAACAGAACTATATTCCATAAAATGGAATGGATTTTCTTTAAAATATCTTTTATTATAACCTAACATTACTAATACTCTATCTCCAATATATAAAATATAATCTTTCATTAATTTACTATTCATACCAATCATAGAACATTTAATACTTTCATTAATAAATTGATCTTCAATATCAACTGCTTCATCAAACATATCATATACTATTTCTTCTGGAACTTTATTATCTAAATATTGATATAACATACAAGCAAATTCTGTATGTAAACTTTCATCTCTACTAATTAATTGATTTGCAAAACTTAAACCTGGTAATAATCCTCGTTCTTTTAACCAGAAAATTGCACAAAAACTTGCAGAAAAAAATACACCTTCAATAATAGCAAAAGCAACTAATCTTTGTGCAAATGAACATTCTTCATTACCAATCCATTTTAAAGCCCAATCTGCTTTAACTTTAATTGCAGGAAATGTCTCTATTGCTTTAAATAAATCATGTTTTTCTTTTTCATCTTTACAATAAGTATCAATTAATAAACTATAAGTTTCTGAATGAACTGCTTCAATTGCAATTTGAAATGCATAGAAACATTTCGCTTCTGGGATGTTAACATCTTGTAAAAATCGTGTTCCTAAATTTTCCATAACAATTCCATCACTTCCGGCGAAGAAAGCAAGAATATGATTAACAAAATATTTTTCATCTTTACTTAATTTGTCTAAATGTTTTAAATCTTCTGAAAAATTAATTTCATCAGCAACCCAATATACAGATGCTTGTTTTTTATACATTTTAAATAAATTATTATATTTAATAGGAAAAAGCACATATCTATCAGAAGCATCTACATCTTGTAGTATTTTTTCTTTTTCATCATATTTATTTGAATGAAAATTTATTTGTTTAGACATTTACTTATATATAATATAATTAATATAATCTTTATATAAATTATTTTTTTTATTTTTTTTATATAAAATATTATTATACTAATAATAAAAATAATATTAATGATAAATTATTATATAAAAAAAATGATTTAAACATATTTTATAATATAATTATTATATATTTAATGTCATTTGATGAAACAATTGAAACAATATTAGACATTTATTTTAATCAAGGAGGAAATGTCAAATCTTGTCATCAATTAGTTAAACATCAAATAAATAGTTATAATGATTTTATAGAAAATAAATTAGAAAAAATATTAACAGGTTATAATCCAATAGTTGTTAAAAATGATTTTGATGAAAATATAAAAGATTATAGACAAAAAATATATTTATATATGGAAGATCCTCATTTTACAAAACCAATATACAAAAAACAAGATGGAACACAAATTAATATGACACCTAATATGGCAAGATATGATAATTTAACATATTCTGCTGATCTTTATATAAATATAAGAATAATAACAGAATGTTATAATAATGATAATACTGTAGAAACTAAAAATAAAAAATTAAATGATATTTATATTGGAAAATTACCTGTAATGGTTGGATCCAAAGCATGTATATTATCAATAATACCAGATGAACATATTAATAATGAATGTAAATATGATATGGGTGGTTATTTTATTGTAAATGGTAATGAAAAAGTTTTAATTTCTCAAGATAGAATTAAAGAAAATTATGTTTTAATTTTTAAACCAGCAAATAATACAGAAAATATACATGCTGAAATAAGATCAACAAATGATTATGCTTATCTTCCTGCTAAAACAATTTCATTAACAGTTAATACTAAATCAAATCATATGGGAAGAGTTATTAGAATTAATACTTCTTTTTTAAAATATGAAATACCTGTATTTATTATGTTTAGAGCTTTAGGTATTTTAAATGATTTTGATATTATTTCACATATTATTTATGATATTGATTCAGAAAATCATAAAGATATTTTACAACAACTTAAAGCATGTTGTGATGATGCTTCTGGTATTTATACAAGAGAAGATGCTATTGATTGTATTTTAAGAAATATTACAGGTAATAGTAGAAATATTAAAACTCATAATATTGTTGAAAATATTCTTAAAAATGATTTTTTACCAAATATTTCTAATTTTAATAAAAAGGCTTTATATTTAGGATATATGATTAAAAAAATATTAAATATATATTTAGGATATGATAAATATGATAATAGAGATAGTTATATGAATAAAAGAATTGATTCTCCTGGAATTTTAATGAGTAGTTTATTTAGACAATCTTATGGAAAAATAACAAAAGAATTAAAATTAATGATTGAAAGAGATATTGGTTTATGGAGAGCAAATAATAATAAAATTTTTGATTTAATTAATGATAGAACTCATATTACTAAATATTTTAAACAAAGTTTATTGGATAGTTGGTTAAAATATGCATTAAGTACTGGTAATTGGGGTATTAAAAGTATTGGTAGTTTTCAAAATATAAAACAAGGAGTTAGTCAAGTTTTAAATAGAATGTCATATTTAAGTACTTTATCACATTTAAGACGAGTTAATACAGCAATGGAAAAAAATGGAAAATTAGTTCAACCAAGAAAATTAGATATTTCTCAATTTGGTATGATTTGTCCATGTGAAACTCCTGAAGGAGCTCCTGTTGGTTTAGTTAAAAATTTAGGTATGAGTACTAATATTTCATCTTATGGTTGTAATTTATTTATTAAAGAACTTTTAATTAAAAATAATGTAATTGAATATAATCAAGATATTACTAATTATTCTGAATATTTAAAAAATTTTGCAGATCCTTATAATTGTTTTATTATAATCAATGGTGAAATTTTTGGATATCATACTAATCCGATTGAATTATTTAAAATTTTAAAACAATATAAAAGACAATCTATTATTAGTCCTATAACTTCTATTTCTTTAAATTTATTTTCAAGAATTTTACAAATTTCTACAGAAGCTGGTAGAATGTATAGACCATTATTTATTGTTGATGAAAATAATGAATTAAGATTAAATAAATTTATAAAAAAATATGGATTAAATGATATTAAAAAATGGTCATTTGAAATGTGTATATCACCATATACTGGTAATAAAGAAGAATTAGAGGGATTTGTTGAATATTTAGATATTGATGAATTAACTCATTCTATGGTTGCTATGTATCCAAAAGATTTATTAAAAGAAAAAGAATATAATATACTTGCACCACAATATACATATTGTGAAATTCATCCATCATTAATGTTTGGTGTTTTAGGTGCAAATATACCATTTGCTAATCATAATCAAGCACCCCGCAATACTTATCAATGTTTATATGAAAATGAATTAGTTTTAATGGCAGATGGAACTAAGAAAAAAATTAAAAATATTCAAATTGGAGATCAAGTTTTAACATTTGATCCAATAACAATGATTACTTCTAATACTAAAGTTATTAATCAATATGTTAAATCTACAGATAAAAATATTGTAGAAGTTACAACTATTTCAGGTAGAAAAATTATAACAACTGATGATCATAAATATTGGACAAATCAAGGTTGGATTTCACCACAAAATTTTAATAAAAATACTAAAGTTTCAATATTAATTAATCCAAATGAAATTTCATCAGAAATTGAAAATAATATAATTTTAGATGAAAATATGTTTACAATTAAATGTAGAGAAATGAATATTAAAGATAGTTTAATTGAAAAACATAAAAAATATTGTTTAAAATATAATATATTACCAATTATGTCTAATAGTAAAAATATTTCAATTTTAGCTAAAATGTTTGGTTATATATTAACAGATGGTAGTGCTAATATTTATAATAAAAAAAATGGAGGAATGACTCCACAAATACAAATATGTTTTGGATCATATAATGATGCTTTAAATTTTGAAAATGATGTTAAAATATTAAAATTTAAAGATGTTAAAATTAATGAAGCTTATAGAATTCATTCAACAAATAAAACTAAACATCATACATTTGATATTTCTCATAATGGACCATTTGCTTCATTAATTATATCTTTAGGTATTACATGTGGTAAAAGAAGTGAAAATTATCATAATAAATTACCTGATTGGATAACTAATGGATCATTATTAACACAACGAGAATTTTGTTCTGGTTTTCAAGGAGGTGATGGTTGTAAAATTAGATATAATAAACTTAATAAAAAAGGATTTAATATAATATGTGCTAAAACTTCAAATCAAATTAATCCTAAATATTTAGAAAGTTTACAATTTGTATTTAATCAAATTGTAACAATGTTTAGAAAATTTAATATTGAAATAAATGATGTTCAAACAAAAAATATATCAGAAAATAGAATTGAAGTTTCTTATAAAATATTAGATAAAAAAGATAATTTAATTAAATATTTTGATACTATTGGATATGGATATTGCGAACATAAATTTAAAGATAGTGCTATTATAATTGAATATTTAAAATATAATAAAGTAATTTCTAACAATTATAAAAATAAAATTGAAAAAATAAAAAAATTAATAGAAAATTCTGTATCTAATAAAGATATTATTCAAACAATGGATATTACTGAAAGTAAATTATATGATATTAAAAGATCAATAAAAATGAATAGAAAAATTGGTTCTCCAAATATTAAACTTGATTTTGATAATTGGAAAAAAATAATTGAAATTAAAGAAAACTGTATTTTCTTACCAATTACAGTAAAATTAAAAGAAAATTGTATGATAGCGGATATTACAGTTGAAAATGAAAATCATTGTTTTTTTGGTGGTGATTCATTTGGAGTACATAATAGTGCGATGGGAAAACAAGCATTAGGAGTATATATGAGTAATTTTAATGATAGAATGGATACTATTTCTAATATATTAAATTATCCACAAAAAGCTTTAATACATACAAAATTAAGTAAATATACACATACATCTGAATTACCCGCTGGTATTAATGCTGTTGTAGCAATTATGACATATAGTGGTTTTAATCAAGAAGATGGTATTATTGTTAATAAAGATGCTGTTGATAGAGGATTATTTGTTAGTACACATTATAAAACATTAAAAGAACAATGTAATAAAAATCAATCTACTGGTGAAGAAGAATTTTTTTGTTTACCGGATGAAAATCAAAGAAATAAACAATATAATTATTCTAAATTAGATAAAAATGGTTTTGTTCCTAAAAATACATATGTTGAAAATAATGATATTATTGTTGGGAAAATAATGCCAAAAAAAATAAAAGGAAAAATTCATAATATAGATACAAGTGTTTCAATAAAACCTAATGAACAAGGTATAGTAGATTTAAATTATGATGAAGTTAATAATGAAGGTTATTGTTTTTGTAAAATGAGAATTAGAAATCATAGAATTCCGGCTGTTGGTGATAAATTAGCTTCAAGTATTGCACAAAAAGCAAGTATTGGTATGATTTATAATCAAGAAGATATGCCATATACAAAAGAAGGTATTGTTCCTGATTTAATTATGAATCCACATGCTATTCCATCAAGAATGACAATTGCACAATTAATGGAATGTGTTTTAGGCAAAGTTGCTTGTTATGAAGGAAAAACTCAAGATTGTACACCTTATAATCAATGCACTGTTGAAGAAATTTGTAATAAATTAGAATCATATGGTATGCAAAAATATAGTAATGAAATTTTATATGATGGATATACTGGAAAACAAATTAAAACTGAAATATTTATTGGTCCTACATATTATCAACGATTAAAACATATGGTTGTTGATAAAATACATTCAAGAGGTTCTAATGGACCTATTGTATTATTAACCAGACAACCTTCAGAAGGTAGATCTCGTTCTGGGGGTTTAAGGCTTGGAGAAATGGAAAGAGATGCTATATTAGCTCATGGAACCAGTTTATTTTTAAAAGAAAGACTTTTAGAATGTTCTGATAATTCAAAACAAATTATTTGTAAAACATGTGGAACAATAATTATTGCAAATAGTGATCAAAATTTATATACATGTTCCTATTGTAGAAATGAAACTTCTCCTAGTCAGGTAAGAATACCCTACTCATTTAAATTGCTAACCCAGGAACTTCAAAGCATGTCTATATCTGTTAGATTTTGTATATAAAAATTATTTAATAATTTTTAAATTCCAATATATTTCATCAGTAATTGTCCATTTACTATTTTTTTCTAAATTATCTTTTATTAGTAATGGTTGTAAATTTTTATAATTACAACATTTTAAAAATTCATCTTCTTCGTCTAAATAAAATTTAGATATAGGTTTAATATGATCAATATGAATATTGTAAATTGTCATTTTATCTTGATCTTTTTTATCAATATTAAATAAATCTATTTTATCTTGAAAATATTTAACAAAATATTCTATAGAACAACCAAGATATTCAATAGATTTATTTTTTTTATTTAATGTTGAATATTGAAAACAACGTCTAATATGATCTCTTTGAATTTTAATTAAATATAATTGTAAATTACAATCTTTACAATTAAATTTATGACGATTATGAATACAAACTTGTGATCCATTACATTCTTTACAAAATTCTTTTCTTCTTTTATGAATACAAAAATCACTTGGATTTTCTTTACATTCAAAACATCTTTCTATTCTTTTATTATGAATACAAATTTGAGTTCCTTTACATTCTTTACAATAATCTTTTCTACGATTATGAATACAAATTTGTGTTCCATTACATTCTTTACAAAAAGCTTTTTTTTTATTATGAATGCAAATTTGTGATCCATTACATTCTTTACAATATTCTTTTAATTTATTATGACTACAATAATTATTACCATTACATATTTTACATCTATCTTTTCTTTTATTATGTTCGCAATATAAATTACCACATTCTCTACAATGTGCTTTTTGTATTTTGTGTTCGCATAATGCGGAACCATTACATTCTTTACAATTATATTTTATAATATTATGTTTACAATAATGCTTTTTTCTACAATTATAACATTTTTTAAACCATTTACCATTTTTATCTTGATCTGTTTCTTTATCTAATATTTTTGAACATTTTTTTAATGAACATAACATTATATTTTGTATAAAAATAATAAAATGTTAATATCATTTTTTTTATTTTATTATTGTAATTAAATTTTTATAAATATTTTTTATATTCTTCTTTAAAGTCTTTCCATTCTTGCGTTATTTCTTCATTATTTTTCATAATTTGTGTGTTATTTTTATAATTTCCTTTTTGATTTGATAACCATTGACCTAATTTCTTTTCTTCTGGATTTTTAGATCTTTTATTTGGTCTCTTTTTATTAACATCAATAAACTTTTTAAGTTTATCTAAATTATTTTTCCATAACTCTTCAAATGTTATTATATATTCTTCATATTCTTCTTTAAAGTCTTTCCATTCTTGCGTTATTTCTTCATTATTTTTCATAATTTGTGTGTTATTTTTATAATTTCCTTTTTGATGTGATAACCATTGACCTAATTTCTTTTCTTCTGGATTTTTAGATTTTACAATTGGTCTGTTTTTATTAATGAAAATAAACCTTTTAACTTTTTCTAATGTAAATCTCCATAACTCTTCACCATATAATACATATTCTGCATATTCTTTTTTAAAGTCTTTCCATTCTTTTCTAATTTTTTCATTATTTTTCATAATGTATTTGTTATTTTTATAATTTTTATTTTGATCTGATAACCATTCACCTAATTTCTTTTCTTCTGGATTTTTAGACTTATTTTTTGGTCTGTTTTTATTAATGAAAATAAACTTTTTAACTTTTTCTAAGCTAAATCTCCATAGTTCTTCACCACCTAATACATATTCTGCATATTCTTCTTTAAATTCTTCCCACTCTTTTCTTATACTTTCATTATTTTCCATAATTTGTGTGTTATTTTTATAATTTCTGTTTTGATTTGATAACCATATACCTAATTTCTTTTCTTCTGGATTTTTAGATTTTTGATGTGGTCTCTTTTTATTAACATCAATAAACTTTTTAAGTTTATCTAAATTATTTTTCCATAACTCTTCAAATGTTATTATATATTCTGCATATTCTTCTTTAAAGTCTTTCCATTCTTTTCTAATATTTTCATTTTCCATAATTTGTGTGTTATTTTTATAATTTTCTTTTTGATGTGATAACCATTTACCTAATTTCTTTTCTTCTGGATTTTTAGATTTTTCACTTGGTCTCTTTTTATTTTCATCAATAAACCTTTTTACTTTCTCTAATGTAAATCTCCATAGTTCAATATTACCTTTAATACATTTACCTAAACTATCAAAAACCAATTCTATTTTTGTTTCCATTAAGTTTTCTTTTTGAATATCATCATCATCTTCATCATCATCTTCTTTATATTCTTTATTTATTTCAATATCTATATATCCACCTAATTTTTTATTAATACATCTCTGTTTTATTTCTGGATCATTATTTGCTAAAACTCTTAAAATAAATTCTAAATCTTTACTATCATCTGTATTTATAAACGGAAGAACAATATAAGCATATAATTTATTTTTATATTTTCTTAAAGCTCTTCCTACAATTTGAATAATTGTTTTATCATTCTTACTAATATGATATAGAATTACACCATTACATATTTTAGCATTAAATCCTTCGATCAATATACGAACATTTACTAAAAATTTGATATTACCTTTCTTAAAATCTTTTATTATATCTTTTCTTTGTT
>Ga0257110_1000409_pt1 | contig 21479 bp, 5 predicted proteins | sample LP_taG_7_FD_190184 | JGI IMG/M metagenome (GOLD analysis project Ga0257110, IMG submission 190184) | Marine microbial communities from Northeast Subartic Pacific Ocean, Canada - LP_J_2015_P26_10m | ecosystem: Environmental > Aquatic > Marine > Oceanic | place: Canada: Northeast Subartic Pacific...
AGGCTCCGGCTCGGGTTCCGACTCGGGTTCCGGCTCCGGTTCAGGTTCCGGCTCGGGTTGCGGTTCGGGTTGCGGCTCCGGCTCGGGTTGCGGCTCGGGTTCCGGCTCCGGCTCGGGTTCGGGTTCAGGTTCAGGTTCAGGTTCTGGTTCAGGCTGAGGTTCCGGCTCGGGTTGAGGTTCCGGCTCGGGTTGAGGTTCGGGCTCCGGTTCCGGTTCGGGCTCCGGTTCCGGCTCCGGTTCCGGTTCGGGTTCGGGTTCAGGCTCCGGCTCCGATTCCGGCTCCGGCTCTGGCTCTGGCTCAGGTTGTGGTTGTCTTTCAAAATCACCAGTTAATTCAAAATAAATAGTGGTAAAAGCAGACCTTGCAATTGGAGAAATATAGGTTTCATTTACATACAGTAATAAAGAATAATAGCTTCCTTCTACAATACTATCCTCCCATCCACCCTTTAATTCTGTATTCGTTCTCAATAAAATATTTTCACCGGTAATATCATCCACATTTATTTTTGAACTTATAATGGGGTTTGATAACAAAGCACTTCCTGATTCATTTATATAAATAAACTCCCCTTCAAATAATGCATAATATAATTCTTTTGGACGATAATCTTCCAAATTAGTTATAAAAGCATTTGGGATATCAATTATATTAGTGATTTTTAGTATAAGTTCATCTAACATAAGAAACTTAGGAACTTTAAAGTTGAATAATGAATAGGTTGTATCCGTAATAGATGCTGTAATGTTGAATATATTATTTGGATAACTAAAAGCAACCGTAGAATACGGAGTTATCATATGTGTTGTAGGAGCAGTCGCAACATATTTTACCATACTAGCTCTATGTGAATTATGTTGGACGTTTGAATATATAAGAGATGGAAAAGTAGAGTTCGAAGAAACGGAGAATACACCCACAAATTCGGATACATACATTGGTTCTGGCTCGGGTTGAGGCTGAGGCTCAGGTTGTGGTTCAGGTTCGGGTTCGGGTTGTGGCTCCGGCTCCGGCTCAGGCTCGGGTTGCGGCTCCGGCTCGGGCTCCGGCTCCGGCTCAGACTCAGGCTCGGGCTCCGGCTCCGGCTCTGGCTCGGGTTGCGGCTCCGGCTCGGGTTCAGGTTCTGGAGATGGTTCTTGCTCTCCTTCACAAAACAATCCGTCCGCATAGAATAAGGTTCCTGTACTTAATAAAGTGGATTCTCCGGGTTTTAAAATGTAACCCGTAATATTATTAGATACATCATTTTCCCTTGAACCGTAATCTGAAACAATTAAATTAGCGTCCGCGTCCCTTAAAAATTCAATTGAAATACCATCTTTAATAACCGTAATTTTGTCTGATGTCTGTGTAAGAGCGCCATAAAAACTGGTATTTTCCGATACAATAGAATCGATATTAATTTCTTGTCCAGGCGCATAAACACGAACAAAAGATAAATCATGGTCTTTGCTAACCTGATAATCTACAGGAATATCATTTAAGATGCCTAATATTTTTTTCGTTGCTATAAAGGATTTACACTCGGGATTTAAGCCAAAAAGAATAGACAACATTCCATTTCTTGCAGTGCGGATATTTCCAGAATTATCAAACGAAGACCAACCAAAATTTGCGCTCATATCTATAAATTCGGGAATAACCGTTCCAGAACTATCCAGTATTGTAGCAGACAATGAACTAATAATTGTTTCACTAATTCCTATACTTTGTAATCGAAGCACTCCTAACTCGCTCCTAGTAGGCGGAAAAATATTACTTTGAATCACATTTTCTAGAGCGTCATCCAGTTCATCTGTAATATTAATGGAAATATCCTCTCCTAATGCAACAGACTCTTGAATTTTTGAAGCCGTATTTAAAGATGCCAATGAAAACTTTTCAATATTTGCAAATACATCACTACCACTTGAATCTGTGCCTGCATTTGAAATTTCATCTACTAAATTTGTAGTAATACTCACTATATTATCCACATCTACATCTTCGTTGAACTCTAATAATTCCAATATTTTCTTGACATCATCGTCAACATTTAATTTTAACGGAACTGTGGAATTACGTATTGCTTTTGCAAAACTTACATAAACATTGGCTATAGAAGTTGCAGTTAATCCATCTTCTGTAGCACTTGCCATTAAGTTTATGATTGTATTTACTTTAGCTGCGGCAGCTGATAATACAGGATTTCGTGTATCAATATAATCATCAAAAAGAATGGCGCTTGAAACATCTAATAAAGTAGCTATGTCTTTCTTTGCTTCGTTATATATTGTATTTATGTTAGAGTCAGCTACAATTTCCATTGTTGAATCCGTGCGTCTACTTTCAATAAGTGTCGATGTTAATGTAGTTATTGATGTAAGAGCCACATTTTCAAAATCCGTTTTAAGTTTTACGGTCTGTAAATCACCTATAAATGCCTGTTGCGTTGCAATATTAATGCCACCGGTTGAAGTTATAATAACATATGGATTTGAAGAACTAAATACAAGTGAATAATTACCAAAGTCGTCTGTTTTTGTGGTATAAATCGTTTCTTCACTAAATGGGTCAAATACAGATATGGTACCATCTTTTATTTTCCCGCTTGTGGAGGTTCCGCTTGTGGGGAAATATATTTCAAAAACTAATGAATAACCTATTTCTTTTAAATAAGGCGAATCGTAATTAACATCATAGTTCAAATCTTCCAAAAGACCTAAGGTAATTCTTGTAATGTATACTTTATCCGTTATAAAATTATCCAATGTGGCTGATATAATATCATTTTGAATAACAGGATAATGTTGTCCGTCGATATAAATGTATTCTCGTTGTTTTGTTCCTTGGTTCGTTAAAGAAAATCCTTCTTCAGGATGATATACCGCAGACCCACCTGTTCCACTATTTTCAATTGGCAAATATTTTATATTTGAAATATTAAATCCATACTGAAGCAAAATATTTTTATATTGTGTTAATCCATTATATCCTGTATATCCTATTATATTAGATGTATGCTCAAAATTTTGACTTGGAAAGTAATTCATGGATACATCCGTTGGTATTAAATCTTTAAAATTATCATTACTAAACACAAGGTTATTGAAATACAGGTTAGCTAAACCAATCCCAAGAATATGCATTAGCTCATGCACAAGAATATACACAGAAGTATCTACTTGGTAGTCACTAATATAGAAATATTCAGAACCAAATGTGGTCGTTGTTGTTTCTTTTCTTATCTTATAGGGATTAATATATACGGAATAGGAAGGATCGGTTGTCGCATATCCCAATAAATTAGGATATTGAACTGGATCAAACGTATGAATGTATACATGTAATGTTTCACGATTTGTACGTTTAATGATACTATTCAATATAATTAATGTTTCTGTAAATGTAGAATTGCCATTATTGTCATCTTGTGACAATAGATTCCAATCATTATTAAATGTTCCAAAATAAGGATGTTCGTAAATATTTCCTTTATGAAAAGAAAATATGTCTGGTTCTGGTTCCGGCTCTGGCTGCGGTTCCGGCTCTGGCTGTGGTTCCGGTTCCGGTTCCGGTTCCGGTTCCGGTTCTGGCTCCGGTTGCGGTTCGTGTTCAAGATTTCCAAGAATAACAAAACTCAAATCAATATTATGTGTGTTATGCAGTATAAAGGTATAATATATTCCTGGTTCTACATACCCACCCTTCAATTCTTTCAATGTCCCTCGTTCGGATAACATATTTTCTGATGTGGGTAAATCAAATTCGTTTAAAATCATACTGTTACCATCAGTAATAAATCCGTTATCTAATATCAGTTTATTAGTGCTATCCGTCATTTTTTGAACTGCATAATAAATAATACCGGTACTATTTGTATCCGCATTAGTAAAGAATAATTCGGATATTTGTTCTCCACGAGGTATTAAAAAGTTAAATAAAACAAAAGCTCCTGATTGTTTACCAGACAAATAGTGCTCAATTCTTAATTCATTCTCGTTGTTTATGGTAACATCTATTATAGTTTCATTTGTTAAATTTCCTCCAAGTGGTGGTATTTCGGGTTCCGGCTCTGGTTCCGGCTCTGGTTCGGGCTCTGGTTGTGGTTCTGGCTCAGGTTGCGGTTCAGGCTGAGGTTCCGGTTCCGGTTGCGGTTCAGGTTCAGGCTGAGGTTCCGGTTGAGGTTCAGGTTCAGGTTGAGGTTCCGGTTCTGGTTGAGGTTCAGGTTCAGGTTGAGGTTCCGGTTCTGGTTCGGGTTCCGGTTCGGGTTCAGGTTCAGGTTCAGGTTCTAATTCTAGTAAACCTTCAAGGCGATAATCAATAGCAAGAATATCACTTGACCCAGGTTGATTAAATAGAAACACATAATAAATATTGTTATCGTCTAAATAATGTTTTCCTGCTGAGGTTTCAAGTAAATTAGTTGTGGAATTTAAACAAATATCAATATGTGATTCTATAAAATTGTATTGCGGAAATACATTATTACCATTTTCATCCACTTTTAATTCAATCTCATTTTCATTTTGAATCACGTATACCAGATTTTTCATTGTATTAGTTATTGTATATCCACCACCATCCACCGTTTCAGCTGTTGTAGTAAAATGAAGTTGGTTAATAATGCGATTATTTTTAAGCTGTATTTTATAAATATCTACAATATCTGCACCACCGGAAGAAGTATTATTTAATGTTTTATTGAATTCAAAACTAAAATCAGTTGTATTTATTTCTTCCACAATACTCAAATAATTCGATGGTATAAATATGTCTGTTGAAATTTCCGGTTCCGGTTCCGGCTCGGGTTCCGGTTCAGGTTCCGGCTGCGGTTCGGGTTCTGGCTGCGGTTCCGGTTCCGGCTGCGGTTCCGGCTGCGGTTCGGGTTCCGGTTCCGGCTCAGGTTCGGGTTGCGGTTCGGGTTCCGGCTGCGGTTCTGGCTCAGGTTGCGGCTCAGGTTCCGGCTGCGGTTCCGGTTCCGGTTCCGGTTCCGGTTCAGGTTGCAATAAATCCCAATTACTATAACTTGTACTTGTTGTGACCTGTCCAATATAATAATTCCAAAAACCAGAAAATAATGAATTATTAACACTAACAATATTTGAAGTGGATTCTGTATCATATAATTTTACTGAACTCGTATAATAAGAATTAATTTGAGTATATAAACTGACATTCTCTTCTGTATCATGATAAATAAGAGCAATAAAATACAGTAAAAAGATACGGGTAATAATAAATTTCTTTTCATCAATACTATAATCCTCCCTATTCATGTCATAATACTCGTGTGTATATGTTTCTACTCCTGATAGGTCTATAAGAGCTATCTGTTCTATATATGCATTGTAATTATCCATTATAATATCATTAAAAGATGCTTCACTAATTGGAATATTGTCATATGAAACCAAACTATATGCATAACTACTAACGTTTTCTACTATAGTATTTAAAGATAGATCCGTATCAAAATATTCTGCATATTTTTTAACAATGGTCTCATATTGGTCTATTTCAATAACACTAGAGTCATTTCTAAGTCTTGTAATAAATTGTTGAGCATAATTAATAAGAATAACTAAAAGTATAAGTCGATGACTAATATCTGATGCTTTTATATTTAATTCCTCCAAATAGTCTTCGCCCACGTCTGTAGACAATAGTGGATTTAAACTAAGATCAAATACGTTATTTACCCAATTTAAAAAGGTAATACTTGCATTATCAAGTAATGCATCCATATCACTTGTGGAAAATATAGTCGTTTCTTGCAATTTATTAAAAACATAAGCACTTTTAAAGGAGTTCATAATGGTGGCATTTTCATTCACATTTCCTCCTAATTTTATGTATAACATAGCAGTTGTTGGATTTGTTACTGGTTGTCCATTAACATCTCTAACACCATAAAAAGTCCCTCCTGTGAAATTTAAATAGGCATGTGATATCAATGTACTTTCATTTAAAGAAAAATTATAATTACCATACCCGTCTGTATAACTTTGGCTCAATAAAGTACCATTTAAATCATATATATTAATTATACTGTCACTTATATAACTTGACGCATATACACCAACTGCGCTTGTTTCCTGATTTAATAAATCAATAGCGATTTCAAAATCAATTAAATTAGCTTTTAATGAAAAATTAGCATAAAGATTATTGCTACTTAAAGTAGTTGCCTTCTCTTCTCCAAAAGCACCTATTCGATTAAAATATTGATAAGTCGTTTCATTGGAACGTTTTGGATATTGAATTAACACATCTTTCGAAATTGCAATATTTAAATCTGCTGTTGTGTTTGTATTTAATTCCCCATTTGTATTGGTTTTACATATGTTTGAAGTTTTACATTTTTGAGAATAAAATCCACGTGCCAAATCTATTAAAGTTTCGTAATTTGGCACGTTTTTTAACTTTACTTTGTTATTTTCTGTTTTTAGATTAACATTCAATTCACTTGTAATATTAAAACTTGTATCAATGGAGTTTTTAATATGATTGTATTGCTCTCCTGTTTTTTTAATTTCAGTTTCTTCCGATGAAGATAAATTAACGATTTTATTCTGTAGTCCCCTATTTTCGGAATGTTTAATGTCTTTCAATTCCGTAATATTTTCATCTAAATTATTATTCACAATTACGTAATTTTGTTCAATACCTGATAAAACATAATTACCTTCTGTATCTGTTTCCGGGGATTTTCTACTTAATGTAGTAGAAGCGCTTTTGCTGTTGGGTGTTGTTACTTTTTCACCACCAGCGGTCTTACCTACGGTGCGACTGGACTTTGAACTGGAAGTATTTCTACTTCCAAATGCGTTCGTCTCACCATTACGTAACGCGGGGTCGTCCATATATATATGTAATTAAAAGTATTTTATATTATAAACTTTAAAATTATATTATAAAATTGAAAATTAAATAAAAGAAAAATATTCTTGTTAAATGGGATGTATTCAAGGAAAACTTGCTAAAAATAATCGAGATAATCCTTCTGTCTTTATTCCAAAAATACATAGTAGTTATGTTATAAAAGTATATGATGGAGATACTATTACTATTAGTGCAAACATATCAAGGTGTTCAAATACTTATTATAAATTCAGTGTTCGTTTTAGAGGTATAGATACCCCGGAAATGAAATCACATAATCAAGATGAAAAAACTGCCGCAGTTGTGGCAAAAGAAGCTTTAAGTAATAAAATATTACATAAATATGTTTATTTAAAAGATATTAAATATGATAAGTATGGAAGATTGCTTGCAGATGTCTATTATAGAGGTACATGTATGAATCAATGGATGCTTGATAATAGATATGGAGTTGCCTATGATGGGGGAACAAAACACATACCATCTTCCTGGTTAGACTATCAAAAGAAACCAGACTCACGTATTTAATTTCTTGTCTAACTTAAGTCCCTTATTTATCGCATAACCCACACAAAAACCAAACAAATTTACAAAAATCTCCGCCACTGATCCATGCCATCCGTGTATTTTTGAATTTTTTATACCAAATAATCGATCAATTGGATTTAAATACTTTTCTTCTCCACGATATACGACATGATTTGCTGGATTATTATTTAAATTGCCTGGATTTATCATTAGACATCCTCCTATATATTTTTGTATAAAATCATCGTTTATATCTGCCATATATTCCAATAATTCCCATAAAATACCTGCGATTTGCGAAGTAAAAAAGAATGAAGGGAAAAATAACCCTATCATCATAAACATAGATAAATGATTCAATTGCACTCCATAAAATTCATATCGAAGACACCTTGTTTTTTCTATGTCGTCGCATGGACATTTTCCCGCCAAAAACATCATAGACATCATAAACATAATCGATAAAAGTATAAATCCTGCATTTGTATTATATATTTTCATATATATAATACCAATAAATTAATCATATAAACATGTTAACGCCAAACCAAAAGAAAAATCCATATTATTTAAATCTACTTGCCTCCCATATTCATCTATTAATTTTATACTTATTTTTCTTATATTAACTGGACCAAAATAAGTTCTTACATGTTGCCCATCATCCACTTTATACGTTTTATATATATCATAAGAAGAACCATAATAACCTATTTTCGCTAATATGTTTTTATTCAAAATAGATGAATTGAATGCACTATAAATACAATTATTTACATTATTATTATAATCATCCACTACTAAATACAAATACCGCGGTATTGGATTTTCAAATAACGCCTCTGTTTCATGAGATGTTGTATTTGATGTATATTTTGAAAACCTAAACCCAAGAACCCAGCCTAATTTTAACTGCAGCGATTCTCCCGCATTTGTATTATAATATTCGCTCCGAACATTTCTCGAACTTGCATTTGCATTCTCATAATATCCAGTCAAAAAATTCAAATCCATATAAATAATATTGCTAGTTGCGCTTATTGCGCTTATGGTTATCTTACTATTATAAGTATCTAGTGTAGTTGTAAAAGTCACATCATCATCTCCGGTTACTACATTATATGCGTAGAACATCGCATCATCTATAGCAGTTGTTATGGTAGAAGACGTATAATTTCCATCTTCAAGTTCTACCTGAAAATAATCAAATTCTCCCGATTCAGTAAATTTTAGTTTAACCCAAAAAAAATGATTCCCCTTTTCCTTTGTTACACCATAAAACGATAAGGGCAATTCCATATGCATTAACTCCATTTCAACAACCTTTTCAAAAGATAAAGGTAATTTTACACTATAATCTGTACTAACTGTATTATAATAATTATCCCTAAATCTACTATCAATGTTTAACGCTTTTTTTACTCTTCGCTTTTTAAGAGGATTAATAAATTGACCTGAACTCGTATCGCTATTTGATGATTTACCATTTGATGTTTGTGCATCCGTATAATTAATTGTTCCACGCACCTCTCCCGACAATCCTCTATTTACGGATGATGTTTCTGCAAAAGTTGCAGCTGCTCCAATTCCACCTGTATTCATCGTATATATATTATTAATATTTATATAAATGTTCCGTTATTAAACTAAATGACCAGTCTAAACCATTTAAATCCACAACAAATCCCTTATCGTCTATTAATTTAACCTCCAATCTATCTACAGTTAATGGTCCAAAATAAATCCTCTTAATTTCTTTAATTCCACTAAAAATATCTATGTGGTCCCCAAAATTGCCTTTTTTTATAGGTATAATTGCTAATGTATTATTATTTCTTGGCATTAGTACTTTATCTGCAGTGGTATCATTTCTTGATTTAATTATTTCATTTATCGTTATTTGTTGCGCTTTTGTCATTTTTCTTGTTGTCACATTATTAATCGTTTGTACAGCACTATATTGAGGGATTTCTTTTCCTTGTTCTTCTGCTACTATAAAATTCAAATCATTTGAAAAATAACTTGGAATCGTCGCTTTATTTTCACTGGTTTCTATTGAAACCACTCCCACATTATCTACACTTGAGCTAAATTCATCCACGATTAACATCAAATATTTTGGACCAACAATATTCACAATACCATCCGCTTTATATGTATAAATACCACTAGTGTTTTCACCATTTTCAGTAGTATAAATGGAATTTCTATACCCAAGAATCCAACCCAGATTATGATTTGATTTTGATTCAATAAAATCACTACTATATTCATAAAATACTAAAGAACCCTCTCCTTCTATTTTAATCGTCGCTTTTGATGACTTTGAATCATACGATATACTTCCACTGTTATCCACAAACACCTGATTATTAGATATTTCTTCGATTAATTCTTCATTCGTATAATTTGCTGGTTCTATGGTTACCGTTTGACCATTGATTTTAAACATATTATTGTGTTGATTTATAGAATACCATGAATAAGGTATTTGATAAGAATACAATTGCATTGACGTTAAATTACTTAATTTGTCTGTTAAATTACAACTAAAATGTGTATTGCTGTATGCACTAGTTTCCATTGTCATAATGTCACTATATCGCAATTCATCATTTTTAACTGGAAATGAATTTTGTCTATAAGAAGTATCTAGATTCACTATTCTCTTTGTATTGTTTTTATAATTAGGATTTAATTCACCTTTTTTGGAAGAAACATTTATCTGTTTGCCTGCGTCTGCGTCTGCGTCTGCGTCTGGATCATTCCTAATCAGTAAAGAATCCTGGTCCGATGATATATAAGCATCATCCAATAAATACTTCCTTATGTTCATAAAAAATTCCTTGAATTCCAATTCATTTTTTGATTCGTATTCTTTAATTTTTGTATTTACTGCTTCTAATAATTCCTCTTCTGTAGGATTATCGTTGTCTTCTAAACCTATTAATGAATATAATTCTTCAGATGTGTAATTGGATATTTCAAAATCCATATATTAATATTTAAATATATATTAAATATATATTTAAACAATACAATCTTAAATATAATATTCAGTGAAAACATCAGTGGTGTAGTGGTAACATGAATGCCTTCCAAGCGTTTGCCTCGGGTTCGATTCCCGGCTGATGTATTATGATGTTTGTTAAGTATATTTTTAATATACTTTTATTTCTCTTTTTTTATACTCTTTGATATAAAAAAAGAACCTATAAAAAAGAACTAATAAAAAAGAACCTAACAAAAAGAACCTATAAAAGAGAACCTAATAAAAAGAACTAAAAAAAACGCTCTTTCAATTATTCTTCCTATCTTGCCATTTTTAAACTGTTTATGACATTATCTTTCATTTTTAGTATGACTTTAAACAAAAATAGTAGTATTTCTCCTAAATCTTTAGAAAATCGCATAATACGCTCATCTACAGACAAGTCTAATAAAATTGGATTTAACAATAAGTCTTTTATTAATGAAGTAAATGTGCTAAAATCTAACATTTCCTCCATATCCTTTGTATTTATTTCTGTAATTGCAGGTGCTTTTTCTTCTTCGCTCATTATATTTTATTAAAAATAAAAATTAGGGTTTTTACCTAATCTTTAAAATATTTGTATAAATTAATGAGTGGCAATATACCTGATTACTATGATAATGAAAGACCTACTAAATTTAATGATTCAACACTGTCCTCAATTGATAATACAGATCTATCTTTAAATGCAATATATGAATACGAAGGTCGAACTACTAGACTTTATATGGGTTCTGCTATACATAATGACATTGATGGTTATGTCAATGATAGTAATTCTGTTTCAACTTTAGCAATTACAGCATATCCTACGGTAAATAATAAATGGACCAAACGAGATAATTTTTATTTTTGTGAACTGTTTAAAATTCCTGATAATGGCGATAATGGCGATACAATGATCTTTTCAATGGTTTTTAATGCTTATAAAAACAACCAGTATTACAATAAAAACTTTGAAGGTGGTTATTGGATTACAAGCGAGGACCCATCAACTCCCTCCTCCATGGCAGAATTATATTTACATCTTGGTGGAACTGGTCCTACTCCAACTAACACTAATATAACCGCAGAAACGGGTTCAGATAGTGATAAAATTGTGTCTATTAATGGAACATATGATGCAGTTGCTGAAAATCATTTTACAAGTGAACAAAGAAGTTATAATCATCAATGTTGTATTCTTCCTAACGATAATAAAATTAGTTTACAATTTCTACATGATACGGATAACGCCAAAAATAGTTCTGCATCTACTAGTACTGTCATACCTTTTACTAAGGAAGACAGCGTTTATTTCTTTTTTAGGGATGATAGCACCTATAATGATTTTTACTATGATATAGGTATTTATAGTAATTTTTGGGAAGGAATAACAGATGACCGCGCAGGATTTTTTGAGCCTCAGCCCGAGCCTGAGCCTGAGCCTGAGCCTGAGCCCGAGCCTGAGCCTGAGCCTGAGCCTCAGCCTGAGCCTGAGCCGGAACCCGAAGCATTTAACTTTTTTGAAAGACTTGACTTTAAAATAACAGACATGAAAATATCCAACGATGGAACCATTCTTTCCGTGCTTAATCTCGACACTAAACAAGAAGTTCAAAATTTCCAACTCAATGAAAATGAAATCACTGATTTACCAGGACATAATATAATTAATTTATCTACGGTTATTCCTGTAATTAGTATCAATGATTATATTTTTGAACTAAGTCAGGATGGTATGTCGGTTCTTATTGGTTATTCCAAAAAATTACTTCTTTACAGATACTATCCAACCAGAAACCATTGGTGCAAATATGATGTCAATTATTTTAATAGTACCATTAACGGTGCCTATACAGATGTTTCTTACGTAAGTGCGTCATTAAACTACAACGGCGAACGAATACATCTTGGATTTGAATCTACAAACACTTCCGGTGGCGATATTTCATACAATTCCGCCATTTATGATTTTAATACAATCAGTGAAAGTTACAATAAAATCATAGATTTATCATATGGAACAAGTGTATCCATAAATGCTATTGGTGATATTATGTCCACCGGTGATGCATCTAACAGTTCTGTAAAAATATATTCAGAAGAAGGAACAATACTTAAGGATAACTTCGATAACACGGATGTTTCATTTGGAAATATCGTTCAAATCAATGATGCAGGGAATGTTCTTTTGACCGCAGACATATCCAACATTTATGTTTATTCTAAATATACTCTTGAAGATGGAGGAGGATCCCAGACTGATACTTGGATACGAGACCGTACGTTTTCAACAGAAAACGTTGTCATTTCAGGAAAATCATTTACAATGAGTAATGATGGATACTTTTTTGCTTATCGGGATCATATTAATAATGATGTTAGAATACATTCTCTTAATTACAGCAATAATTCATACTGGTCTTTTGAAGGAGAACCCTATTTAAACCATTACATGGAACGTAACGGGGGAACATCAACCGACTTATCTTATGGAGAATTTATTGCTGTTTCCAATAACGGCAGAAGAACTGTTGTTACTGCAGCGGGAACTGATTTTACACTACTATTTTTCTATTCCTTAGCCGATAAACCAGATTCAACTAGTATCTTAGGAGGAAATGATTTCCTTGAAAATCAAGCAACCTATGAGTCTTTCATGACAACCGTTTTTCCCGACGTTTTTTCCTTTAGAACAACCTTAAGATTTCTTTCCAACGATTCTGCGCAAAATATATATATTTCTCAAATAGATGTGTATGACATATCCGGTGAAAAAATAGAGAATGCTTCCATATTCTCTGCATTAGAACCAAATGATTCACAACATAATATGATAGACGGAAAATTCGATACAGATGGTTTTGGCAATGATATTCGTATTCAATTGCCTGGTGTCATTGACAATATTGGTTACATAAAGGTATATAATGTAGGGGAGGATTCAGATTTATCAATGAATCGCAACTCCCTCAAAAATTATGCCGTATTTACTATCATCGATGAATTTGGAGTTCCTCGAGAATTCACACCCTCACCATTTAATGGAAATGGAGAAATTCTTAACGTTTATACCATACAAGTAAACACCTCTAACATCAATCTTCTAACGCAAATAAGCGATAACCAAGCAGATTATTTAAGAACGCTTGATCCCGATGATGTCTTATTGCCCTACAGAATCTCCCAAGGAACCCACAATTCCTCTGTTTTATCTAATCCTGCAAATTCATTAAATTACTTAACCATTTTTAATAATCAAAATGCAATTGAATATCTTCCTACATCCACCTCCAGTTCTTTAACTGATTTAGGAATTGAAGCTACCACAATTCCAAACACATTAATTACCGACAACGAAACCGATGTATTAACCTTGAAAAATACCAGTTGTGACAAGGATGCAAGAATTGTATTAGGAAATACAATGACTGGACATCCTGATGTAAGTGCAAATTATGCTGCAATTGGCGGGGAATATGCAAATGCAGATAATAATAAATATGGAAAAATGAATTTTTATATTCGTGATAACAGCACAAATTTAATACAGGTCGCCACCATTGATTCCTCTGGATTATCCATAGAAGATATTAGTGCCAATACAATAACTAGTCAATCCGCTATTGTAACAGATATATATGCTACTAATATTATTGTATACGGTATGTTAAAATTGGAAAGTGGAGTTATAGCCGGATTAGCTAGTGCTTCTATTCAAACAGACTCTAGTAATATTGATATATCTTGCAATGGAAATACGGATGCACTTAGGGTTACACAACTTTCAAACACAGAAGACATCGCAGTATTTAAAGAATTTGGCGCATCTAATCCTTCTCTTGTCGTTGATAGTAGCGGTCATGTTATTATAAATAAAAATAGCTCTCTTTATAATTTCGATGTAAGCGGAACCTCGTTTATAAGCGATACATTAGATGTATCTGGAAACACTCATCTATACTCAAAATTAACTGCGGATAACGACGTAAGTTTAAATGCTAATGTAGACATTTCAGGTAGCCTTTCTGTTAAAAGTAAAAGTATATTTGAAGATGGCGCAGATATTTTAGGTATTTTAAATGTCTATCAAGACGCAAGTTTTAGTACTAGTGTCGATGTGTTTGGCGGTTTAACGGTTCAAAGCAAGTCGGTATTTAGTGGCGATGTTTCTTTGAATAGCAATGTGGATATAAGCGGAATACTTGATGTGTCCAATGGACTAATAGTAAGAGATGATGCCACATTTCATAAAAATGTAGATATAAGCGAAAATGCAACCGTAGACGGAACACTGGATGTATCCGGAGACGCTACTTTTAATAATGCTTTATTTAATAAGACAATTAGATTTGGTAGTGATTCTGTTGTTACTTTTGAAGGTAGTTGTAATTTGCTTACATTGAACAGTATAACAGAGACGGATGGTAGAATAATGGACCTTTCTGCCGGTGATTTAACACGAGCCATTCTTACAGTTCAACAAAAAAATAGCGCTACAGATGAAATCGTAGAATGTTATGATGCTAATGATAATACTGTTTTTACAGTAGGACAAAGTGGAACTACCGTCAAAAACTTGTATGTAACCGATAAATTAGATTCTAGTTATAGCATACTCCATGATGTTAGTGCGAGTAACCTTGATATATCTAACAATTTAAATGTAACCGGTGAAGCAGTTTTTACTAATGATGTAACATTTGATGGTGCGAATACCAATAATATAATAACATTTAATAGTAATAAAAGGGTTGAATTTAGTAAGATTAAAAATTTGCTGATTGGTAGCTCTGCAATAAATATGTATAATACAAAGTTAGTAATGGGGCAAGGCAGCAATGATACTTTAGAATTTCAGGTAGACGCAAGTGGACATGTCATAATAGGAAGGAATGCAGACGATTCCTCAGCAAACCTACTTGTTTATGGTGATTCCTTATTTAATAGTGACGTCAGTTTCAATACAAACATCATGGTTGCAGGAAATGCCAATATTAATCATATTAATGCAAAGGAAATGATAATAGGACACAAATATCCTGATTTTACCAACAATGTAACACCATATGCTATGAAAATACTATCCGAAAATACAACGGATGTAAGTTATTCTCTATACACCGATGGACAAGTTGATTTTAAAATAGGCAATATGGAAACCAGTTTCCATGATAAAGGTATTAACTTCAATAATAAAATGGATGATTTAAACAATATCATTGTAGACAATAACATTGATTTCGAAATTAAAGATAATTTATTGGTTGGAAATAACGTAGATATATCTGGCAACTTAGATATTTCAAGCAACCTTACACTTCTTAAAAACGCAGATATTTGTGGAAATGTAGAAATATGGGGAGATGCCAGTTTCAATTCAAATTTGGATATTTCCAAGAATCTTCTTGTAAAAGGAACCACTGATTTATGTGGAAATGTGGTTATTTATTCTGATCTTACACTTCATGAAAATATTAATATTGGTAAAACTCTTGAAGTTGATGGGACAACAACGTTAAAAGATGATGTTTCAATGAATTCTCGACTTGATGTTGATGGCGATGTTTCATTTAATTCCAATCTAGATATAAGTGAAAATCTTACTGTGCATGGCGATGTTTCGATGAATTCCCGTCTGGATGTTATTGGAGACGTTTCGATGAATTCCACTTTATATGTCAATAACTCCATTGGAATTGGAAAAACTGCAACTAATGGATTTTTATTAGATGTGAATGGACCTATTCGCTGTGTAGGATCTAGTGGATTGCAAGGTGAAGTAGAAGTCGTTTCAAGTGGCTCTAGTCTTACTCATTATCCAGATGGAGAAACCCAAAATATAGCATTTTTACACGCCAGTGCAGGAGATGCCCCCGTTGAACCTTTATATAAAAGCGATACCACTCATGTAGACATGACAGGAAATAATGGGAATATTTCTACATTTGGAAATATACCTAAGATTATTAGTAATTTCACGGGCGATACCACAGAAACGACGGTTAAAAATATCATAACCTATGGAAATTCTGGCGAAAAGGGTGTTGCCCTAATGAATATGACTCTTGTAGGCGACGCTTTAATTGGAAATAAACGAGCAGTTCATTTTTCAAATGATACAACTGATTCTATAGACGCTCAAATTTATTCATCGGATGAAAATAGACTTGATCTATCCGCAAATAAAATTGTTTTTAGAAATAATATTGAAACTCATATTGAAGGCACGTTAGAAGTAGATGGAAAATCTTTTGTTAAGGATATTTCCGCAAATGATATTTCCGCAAATAATTTAAGTATTTACAATCATACCGACCTCGAAACATTACATGTTAATAATACGCTAACTGTTGATGAAACGTCTACATTTAATAAAGACGTGTCATTTAACCAAAACGTGGATGTTAGCGAAAATTTATATGTTGGAGGTGAACTAAGTGTTATTGGAGATATTAATGCTCTTTCAGGTTCATCACAATTCAGAACGATACAAGTTAATCGTCTGTATTGCTACGGAGATACAACTGGTGCTACTTCTGACGCTAATTCGGCGGTAATTAGTTCTAATGATATAAATGGAACTTATTCTTCTTTTACCAATATTGTAAAAGGTTCCACCGCGTTTATTGGTGGTGTTACCATTAATGGGACATTAAACGCGGAATTTACAGTAGGAACTACTAATTGGTGGCAGAATTTGTCATCAAATCAAGATGCGAGGACAATGCTGGGTAAAGGAGAGATAGACATATCAATGGTAGGTTTAATTTCAAATATTGATAATGATGTTGATGTGACCTATGATTTTAAAACATCCGACTATCCTGAATTATTTGATACTACTAACGATGACCTTCCAGTTTATGTAGATAGTTCTGGAAGTATACTAACACAATACTATTTGGGCGGAACCCAATACATTTCAAGAAAATTATATGTTGGGGGACATCATCTTACTCAGAAGGGAAAGAATAAAATACAATATATGTCAAAAGAACAATCTAAAAAGGATACCGCATTAGAAATTGAGGGAAATGCCAATTTTCAATCTCATGTAGATATTCAGGGAAATCTTATTATATATGGATCAAATTTTCCGTTAAACGATAATGGCGGAAATTATGCCTTTGATGCTTCAAGTGATTTAATAGTTCATTCACAACGCAGTAAAACCGAATTTCGCACCGATGTAGAAATTACTAATACATTAATCGTTGGTGAAGATGTTTCGTTGAATTCCAATGTAGATATAAGTGGAAATCTTGATGTTTCCGGTTCTTTAACCACAGATGGAATAAATACGTTCAATAATAAAGCCTACTTTGGACATGATATTGATATTAATAAAAATATTACATCAGATGGAGAAATCCATATAGTCTCTAGCGAAACTGAAAATAATGTAAATAATCCAAATATTACATTAGGCGATAATGATTCTAATTTTACAAAAATACACGGAACATGTAGTATAGATACATTGAATTGCGAAAATGTTGTTATTCCAGCGGTTGGGGCAGGAGGTAATTTTAATAAACTAACTATAGGATCAAATAACACAATTAATACCAACACATCAACAGTATTACTAGTAGGAGGACAAGTTACTTTTGATGATAGTAATGAAACCCATGATATATGCGGAAATCTTAACATAGATAAGGACTTAGATGTATCTGGAAATTTGGATGTTTCGGGCATTGTTCATGCAAAAGGAGAACATCTTATTGTTGATAATAAATTAATATCCTTAGAGTCAACAGAACTTAATTATGTTGATGTTTCCAATACATTAAACGTTACTGGTGACGTTTCATTAAATTCTAACGTGGACATTAGTGAAAATCTTACTGTTCTTTATGGGGATGTTACTTTTAATCAGCAATTGACTGTTATTGGCGATGTTTCATTGAATTCCAACGTAGATATTAGTGAAAATCTTACTGTTCATGGTGATGTTTCGTTTAACCAGCGATTGGATGTTATAGGAGATGTTTCATTGAATTCCAATGTAGATATTAGTGAAATTCTTACTGTTCATGGCGATGCTTCATTCAATTCCAACGTAGATATTATCGAGCATATTACTGTTCATGGTGATGCTTCCTTCAATTCCAACGTAGATATTAGTGAGAATCTTACCGTTTATGGGGACGTTTCATTCAACCAGCGACTGGATGTTATTGGTGACGTTTCGCTGAATTCAAATGTAGATATAGTTGAAAATCTTCATGTGCATGGTGATGTTTCATTTAATACCAATAGTAGAATAACCCAATATGACATAGCTTTTTTTGATAATGCTAATGCTGACGCCGAATTTTTGATAGGTGGTAGCAAAACAGAGATAACTCTGGGAAAAAAAGACGGAGATAAAATTAGCCAAAATAACAGAAATCTAGAAATTTATAAAAATACATCTTTTTATTGGGATGTAAGTTTTCAAGGACATGTTGATTTTAATGATGATGTTAGTTTTAATAACCCCGTGGATTTCATTCAAGACGTAAGTTTTGCAAGTCATGTTGATTTTAATCATGATGTTAGTTTTAATAACCCCGTGGATTTCATTCAAAATGTAAATTTTGAAAACCATGTTGCTTTTAATGCCGACGTTAGTTTTAATAATCCTGTGGATTTTATGGAAGATGTAAGCTTTGCAAGCCATGTGGATTTTAATACCGACGTTAGTTTTAATACGAATATTCAAGTAACATCAACGGCTTATTTACATGATATACAGTTTAATAACAATTCAATCATGGATGATACCTCATTTAACATCTCTGTCACAGACTACACTATTAAAAACAGTGAAAATCAAATGTTATCCTTTAATACTAGCGGGATTGATATTAGTGTTAATGATCTATCTATAAATAATGTATTTTTACTAACCGAAGATAGTGCTAATAATCGCGTATTAAACATATATAATGGTGCAAAAATGCTTATTGATTCCGAAAGTAGTCCCACAGATCCTACTGAATTATTACAGATTAGAAACGGGATTATAGATTTATCCAATTCTTATGTTTCTACAAATACTATAGATAGATCTGATTTTAGAACTTTGGAAAAGGATATTGACATAGACGACACGAGCAAAATTCTTTATTATGACGGCTATATACATAATGGGGATTATACTGATGTTAGTAATGAAAGATATTTTTATAAACTTTCTAATGGCAATGAATGGTATCTCTCATTTTCTGATGTAAATGCCTTTGAAGTGCTGGAGAAAGATGACTACGGTCCCTCGTTCGGTGGTTCTAGAAAAAAAGGAGAAATTGAAGATTTCTATACATATAATGAAGATTATATAGGATTAGAATGGAATGGTCAAACAGCACCTATAGGAGGGTCTAATTTTAGCAATGATGATTATTTGCAATACAAAACTATAGTTTCTGGTCTTGGTGATTATGTAAATGCAAAACGTGCAGGTAATAATTTTGGAGCAGTTGGCATAACAAACACGAGAATAGTTCTTAAATGCATGATTAGTTACTGGGAGCCGACTGGTATAAATATATATGACGAGGATAGTTTTAAACATAACTATGCAAACAATTATGGACCATGTATTGAATTCAATGACACTAAAATATGGAGAGGAATAAAACATAATTCCAATACGAAATGGCATTTTATAAGTGTAGATCTTACTCCATATATAGAAGCAGGAACGACAAATACACTTAAATTTAAGTTAATACATAGTGGTAATGATAGTAGTAAAGATTCTTATTTTAATTTCAAGGAAGTGTCGATATGTATAGATGATACACCTTGGTGGCTTCTAAGTTCAAATTACATGCATGTTAATACTAATCTGGGTGTTTCGACAACACCAACCAATGAATATACTACAGAAATTTCTGGAAATACTTATTTGCATTATACATATAATTCCAGTGATTGGCAGGGACCTAATAATAGGCATCAATATACATTAAACGTCGACGGTTCATGTAATTTTAATGGAAATGTCAAGATTGGAAATAGTGCCGATGACGAATTGCCCTATTGCACATTGGATATATGTGCAAATGATGGTATTATTATTCCTCGTGGAGATGACAGTCAGCGACCAGTAAAGGCAGAAGATGATGATGAGTCTCTTAAAGCCAAATATTTAGGATGCATTAGATATAATACCGATATAAGCTCTTTTGAAGGATTTGGGGCTGGTAACAGTTGGGGAACGTTGGGAGGGGTTATTGATGTTGCACAATCAACCTATATTACTGCAGAAAATAGCGCTGGAGCGGATAATAAAGAATTAAAATTTTATACTGAACATGACGAAACTCCTAGTGGAAATACAGATGGGACTGGGTATAAAATGATATTAGATGCTAGTGGATGTCTTGGTGTTGGTGAAGATATTTCGACAAATACAATGCGTAGTAGATTATATGATGACTTTGGTATATATACCTCTGGATATCTTGCTGTGGATAAGGATGTTAGTTTTAATGGTAGACTTGATGTAAGTGGCGACGTTTCACTGAATTCCAATCTGGAAGTAACCGGAGACGTTTCATTGAATTCAAATCTTTGGGTCTGGAATGATGCTTCTCTTAACCAGAGGTTGGATGTTTATGGCGATGTTTCATTGAATTCCAATCTGGAAGTAACCGGAGACGTTTCATTGAATTCAAATCTTTGGGTCTGGAAGGATGCTTCTCTTAACCAGAGGTTGGATGTTTATGGCAATGTTTCATTGAATTCCAATCTGGAAGTAACCGGAGACGTTTCATTGAATTCAAATCTTTGGGTCTGGAAGGATGCTTCTCTTAACCAGAGGTTGGATGTTTATGGCGATGTTTCATTGAATTCCAATCTGGAAGTAACCGGAGACGTTTCATTGAATTCAAATCTTTGGGTCTGGAAGGATGCTTCTCTTAACCAGAGGTTGGATGTTTATGGCGATGTTTCATTGAATTCCAATCTGGAAGTAACCGGAGACGTTTCATTGAATTCAAATCTTTGGGTCTGGAAGGATGCTTCTCTTAACCAGAGGTTGGATGTTTATGGCGATGTTTCATTGAATTCCAA
>Ga0257110_1000411_pt1 | contig 21369 bp, 29 predicted proteins | sample LP_taG_7_FD_190184 | JGI IMG/M metagenome (GOLD analysis project Ga0257110, IMG submission 190184) | Marine microbial communities from Northeast Subartic Pacific Ocean, Canada - LP_J_2015_P26_10m | ecosystem: Environmental > Aquatic > Marine > Oceanic | place: Canada: Northeast Subartic Pacific...
ACTCTCCTTGATATTTCTAGTAATTACCCCAACTCTGCTAGTTATTATCCTGTTTCTAATGAGTTCAACAGAATGCTCACCTCTCTCAATAGGGTCGGAGTTAAGGTGTTTCTAGCAGATGAGAAGTATTTCCCAGTAGGACATCGTGGTGTCTATCATACTGTAAGTAATAACTTCTTTCTAAACAAAACATTCATGAGTCGTCCTAGTACACTGATGTCTGTGATGCGACATGAAGGATGGCACGCAGCACAAGATTGTATGGCAGGAACGATTAATAATAGTTTGATTGCTATTATTTTGCCTGAGGATCAAGTTCCTGCCATGTATCAAAACATTGTAAAGAGAACTTATATGCTTCAACCAGGTGCAATTCCTTGGGAGAAAGAAGCATATTGGGCAGGTCATACAGAGGGTATGACTGAGAAAGCACTATCTGCTTGTGCAGCTGGTAATATGTGGAATGCATATACTCCTACTCCATTAACCAGAGAGTATCTAGTTAAAGAAGGTTATATTTCTAAATAGAGATGCGTTGCTTCATATAGAATGCCCGAGGAAGTCAAGAAAGAAGACCCTAAAAAGAAAGGTATTGTTGGGAAGATAAAGGAGGCAGCAAGTGACAAAGAAGAACAGCTTGATATTCTGTCTACTTTTGTTAGGCTTGGCATCCTTGTTTGGAGTGGCGGAATACTCACGCTGGCGTACATCCAGTTACCACCCGTACTTGGTATTCCCGAGCAAAAATTAGATCCAACTTTTATCGCAAGCGTCTTTACTGGGGTGCTTGCGACTTTTGGTGTTCAGGCAGCAAAGAAAGGTGCTAATGGTAATGGCAATGGATCTTCTAATGGTGGTATCAGTAAAGCAGATATGGAAAGATTGATTGCAGCAGCAGCACAAACTGCACCTGCTCAAACTATTCGTATCGAACAAGCACCAATTCAGTTCACCACAAAAGATAGTGAACCACCTGTAAAACCTACCGTGTAATCTTATGACCTTCTTTAAATGGACTGCATTAGGAGTTGGTGGTGTTGTTGCTGTGGCACATATCGGTGTTCTGGGGCACATCATTACAGCAACAAAAATGCCAGAGGCACCAGTTATTAATTTCCCTAGGGGAGATTATTCCTCATATAAAATTGAGGCAGGTAAAGAAGGTTATAGTATAGAATACAGAGCAAACGATCCTGCTATACTTGAATCCCAAAAATCTTTATCATTAGATAAAAATAAGAAAGGATTCTTTGGTGGTGGCACTGAGTTTCGTCGTGAATGGCGCAGAGACCAATACACTATGGATGGCACTAGAAATCTAGGAGGTGCCGTAGACGGCGAGGGAAAGTCTGCAAAAGACATAGAGTGTATCGTGGCGGACGCTGGGGCACGGAGTCAAGGTGCAATGGCAGGAAGTAGTATTGCTGCTGGTGTTGGAGTTCCTGCTGTGATCGGTATCCCATATGTTGGATGGTTAGCAGCTGGTTGGGTATCACTTTTAGGTGGTAGAGTAGGTTCTGCTGCTGGGTCTACTGTTGGTAGTGTATTTAATGATTGTTAAATACATCTGTTAGATATAAAATATTATCAATCATGCAAAAATTAATCAACGTTTTAGCAATTATTTCTTTTGTTGGTACCGCTGGTATTGTGGGCGCAGGAGCATATGTGTATATCCAAAAGGATGCCTTAATTGAAAATGCAAAGAGTCAAATTGCAGCAGCTGCCGGAGGGGCGATTACAGATGCCCTTCCTGATATGATGGATTCTAGTATGCCTGATCTCCCCGGCGCTACTGGCGGCGCTCTTCCCATGGGTGGAGGTGGACTTCCTTTCTAATGGATATTCCTGAAATTTTTATTCCGGATACGGGTATTCGTATTACTGATATTCGCAATTTAAATATTAATGTAATGCCTGATTGGATGAGAGATCCTCCTCAGGCATTACCAATTTACCCACCCGTGTCTACACAGGTGGGTGTTCCTATTGTCAACATGCCTGGATGCGTTGAGTCTCATAGAGATAGTAGTGAGAATCAAACACTCAAAGAAGAAGATAGGGATGGTGTCCAGACATTCTGTGATGCTGGAACTCCAAGTTTTTATCCAGTTGATTATGATCCACGTAGGTTAGAAATAACAACAGAGTCTTCCCCACCTCTACCAGTCATCCCAAACAGTCCAGAAGCACCAGGGACTCCTGCTACACCAGCACCTCCCAAGACTGATGCCCCATTGGCAGAGTGTCCAAGTAGAGCACAAGAATTAAAAAACCCCGTAGGAAAGATCCTAGAGGGTAATAAAAAGATTACTAGGTATGAGACAGTAGGAAAAGAATGTCTCCCTGTATTTGATAAGTTAAATATACCTGATCAAATTGTACAGAACATACCATCAGCAGGTATGATAACTGTTACTGCATCTATCGCCGTAGTGGCGACCACTTCTGCGTTGCTCGCAAAACCTCTTGCTGATCTTTTGTTAAAAGTGGTGAAACCTGTGACGAAGAAAGTGGTGAAGAAGATTGCTGCCTTACGGGGTAAGACTCCCCCGGTACTGTCTGAGTCTGAGAGGAAGGCGGAGCAACGGGATCGGAACCGGGCGATAAAGGTCTTACGTTCGGCACTGAAACCGAAGGGATAGAGTGACGATGTTGCTTAACGGCATTAACATTTTGTACTACAACGTCTGCACACACTTTAAAGTAAGGACTTCTAGGGTGAAAGCTGATTCCCTTCTGCATCAATTCGCCACAATTCTTCAAACGAGCTATCTCAAAATCTAATCTTTTATTAGCAATCAACTGTTGCTGCATTTGGATTTGAGTATCTGCTGCTGTCTTACAACGTTCTTGTAATCCACCATCAAGTGGGAAAGAGATTGTTGCAGATAAACCAAGACTAGTGCTGTAATTTCTAGTGTCACCAGTTCTTACTGGTTTCTCCCAGAGTTCTGATCCAGGATTATCAGGCACACCATCACCCATCATTTCCATAACGGTGATAGACATGTCTTGACCATCTTCATATGCACGAACAGTCTCACCTTCTGAATTGGTATATGTTCTGTCATCATAATGTTTTGACCATGGCCAGTTCTTTACTACTTTCTGAGTTTCTACTAACTGACCTTCAAAATCTCTTCCATCATATTGAGGTTCCATGTAGTGTGTCTCAAATGGATCCTTCTCATTACGAGCATGAGTAATGAATGGCGTTATGTTAGCAGTAGGTCCTTGACATGCGATACCACCACCATATTGGTTAGTGATATATGGACCTTGTAAGACCTGAATAGCTTGGTTCGTAACTGAGCCTGAGCTATTCGCGATTGGGTTTGCTGTTGCACTTACACCCCCTACATCCGCTGCATGTGCAGGGGCAGCTACAACCACAGTCAGAGCAGATAGACATAATGCTTTTATTGGGTAAAGATACTTGTTGTGTCTGTGATGCTGGTAACCTCTGTGCTTCTTTGAATCACAGTTTGATTCGTTACACCCGGTCCCATGTAGGTCTGAGTGAACTGAAATGCTGCTCCTGGATCTGCGATTGTAAAGTTCTGTCCATTTAAGTTTAAACCAGAGTTGGCGCTTGTTACTTGCCCCTCTGTTCCTCCTAATGGATTCACTATCACTGAGTTTGTTGTTGGGTTTGGACTGAGGGATTGCCCACCATTGTCCACATTCGTTCCACTTACTGAATACTGCCATCCTGTTGCATAGTCAATTGAGTTAATCGTCTCAGTCACCTTTGATGTCGTTTCTGTGTGACTCGTCATTGAACCCTGGGTGAAGTTTGGCACCACGGGGACCGCCAGGGCAGCGGCAGGAATAAGACTTACTCCCACCGCAGACATCACAATATATATGATTGTCTTTCCAGAAGTCATGATCTTTGACCTCCATTTATTTAGTGTAGAATTGTGAGTTCACTCACGAACTGGCCAGTCGCATTTGTACCAGCACCACCAGCCGTCAAAGTAAGAGCACCAGTGGTAGCAAGAGTACCAGCTAGACTACCAGCAGAACCCGCAGTTGTAGATGTAATGTTACCGAAGTTTGCTACATCACCAACAGTGACTGCTGCTGATGGGATTGCATCACCTGCCGTATATGACTGAGAGAAACTAAAAGAACTACCAGGAGTATCCTGAGTAGCAGCAATTGTTCCTGGGGCATAAACACCACTGGTAATTGCACCAGTAGAAATTGTATTAACTGTTGTTCCGTCTGTTGTATCTACACCGTTACCTGAGATTGAAAATGTGCTTCCTAGTCTTGTAACATTAGTGGCAGCAGCATCAACGGTTAATTGGACACTAGAAGATAGTTTATGAGTAAGAGCACCTGCATTTGCTGCTGATGCGGTCATCAATATCATTATGAAAGGTAAAAACCTGTTCATAGAGTTACCAAGAAGGTATGTATACTTATTTAGAAGCATAAACTCTTGACAAGACCCTTAAATACATGTAGACTCTTGTTTGTCAGGTTTGATGGGACATCTTTGGTAGCTTGACGAACACAAAGTATACATGCTATACTCTGTACATGACTCAGTAGCTCAGTTGGATAGAGCAACTGCCTTCTAAGCAGTCGGTCATAGGTTCGAGTCCTATCTGAGTCGTTGGTCCATATGGACCTTTTAATCCTTTATAGCTCAGTTGGTAGAGCACGGAACTGTTAATTCTGTTGTCCCTGGTTCGAGTCCAGGTGAAGGAGTTTCCTATATAAGTTAAATTAGTTTTGTAATGAAGATCTTTCTTGACACAGCAGACACTTCCGAAATTAGTAAGTATTTTTCTACTGGTTTAATAGATGGGGTAACAACTAACCCTACTCTTATCATGAAGAGTGGTCGTAACCCTGATGATGTTTATCAAGAAATTAAAAAGATCGGTGTTAAAGACATCAGCATGGAAGTGATGGGGTCTGACCTTGAAATGTATGATGAAGGTCTTCGTTTGTATGATAAGTTTGGTGATGTATGCACTGTTAAAGTGCCCTGTACCCGAGAAGGTCTGATTGTTTGTAAGCGACTCTCTGAACAAGGAATCCCAGTTAATGTCACATTAATCTTTTGCGCTGCTCAGGCAGTCCTAGCAGCAAAAGCAGGAGCAGCATATGTGTCTCCTTTTGTAGGTCGTCTTGATGATCAATCTGTTGCAGGTTTAGAAGTAGTTCGTTCTATTTCTGAGTTGTATCGTATTCATGGGATCAGAACTGAGATTCTTTCTGCATCAATTCGTAATGTGCAACGTGCTGTCAGGTCTTGGTATAATGGTGCTTCTATCTGCACTATGCCACCTAAGGTATTTGAGCAGATGTATGACCATATTCTTACTGACAAGGGTATGGAAATCTTTGAGAAAGATTGGTCAGAGGTTAAGGGCGAATAACTCAGCGGTAGAGTGTCTCCTTTACACGGAGGTTGTCGGGGGTTCGATCCCCTCTTCGCCCATGTATAGTTTAGTGTATGTTCAATGATTACTGTAAGATGTAAAAATTGTAACGTAGAGTTACATGGAAATAACAAGATTCAATGCTGTGGGTGTCCAAACATGACCACAGTAAGGGGTGATAAGGTGTCAGCAGTTGATTTGGGTAAAGTTGTGTTAATTAATTCTGAAAAAAGTGTAAATAATCATGATATCCTGACAAACCAGGACTTACAATACCAAGAGGATCGACGCAAACGTAAGATCCGTAAACTTAACTTCGAGGTACGATGATTAATTTGGACGCCCGCTACCATCATTACTTGAATGGCAAGACAAAATTTTGTATTAACGATGTCTGTGAATCAGTATTAGGGTATGGGTGGACAGATGATGGAAAAAATATAATCGGATACTATGTCCAAACAGAAAATCGTAGACTTTTCTATGACTTAGATGAGAAGTTTATATACATGAAAGAAATGGTATCTATATAAAATAAAGAGATTTATGGAAATTACTATTGCAGAGTTTCGTGCAAATTATGATGAGTACATGAAACGTATGGCAGAGGGTGAATGCTTTTCAATCACAGACATTGAGGAGAATGCAGAAACCCTTTACGATCCCCTTGAAGACAACAGACCAATTCCAATAGACATTGAGAACGCATCCTTTGGGGGTTGACATGCCCTCTTTTTTACTGTAAAATACTAAGGCAAATCAAAAGACCAATGTCTGTCTCCGAAAAGTTTCGTAAGTACCTTCCTCTTCTAGAAGAGACTGTGGAAGGATCCGTTTTTCTTGATCTTAAAAATCCCAAACTCTACAAGAAAATGGTTAGGCACTATGCTAATAAAGGCGTAGAATTTTACGACGATGCTAATGATTATGGCACACTAGTCAAGTGTCTAGCACAAGACCTGGGGCAAAAGTAATGAACGATCTAGATACAAAATCAGTCGCATCGACTAAGACTATTGTAATCCACGAACGATTTCCTTATCGGTTCGTTCAAAGAGGTTACATTCAACTGAATGGTAAACCAGACTTTCGTATGCAAAAAGCAAATGAGTATACTAAAAAATACTCTGATGTTTATTTGTTTGACAATGGTGATCAAATGCTTCTTGCTATTGAAGACCCAGAATATCCTAAATGGTTAGATCCAGATGGCGTACCTTGTTACATCAAAGATACTGTCACTAAATAGAAAAGTAGAAAACACTTTGGTGAAAATGTCGCAACAAATTAACTCAGGGAGAGCAGCTAAGTCTGTATCCGGTGCAGCAATGTCAAAGTATGACGTTGAAGTTGAAGCTAGACTCAAAGCACTAGAAAAGAATGCACATGAGAAGTGCGATGGTGGTGGTGCCGCTGCCGGTGTCAGTCCAGAACTTGCTGCTAAGATTGAAGAGATGTATGCTTGGTTCCAGTACGCCAAACATGAGATCTGATTGTGGTACGGTTTCTTGCTTCCGTGTAAAAAGCAAGTGGTGCGCTACATCCGCTTAGTTTCCTAATTCTATTTAAAAATTAGGTGGCGAGCATATTACAAATTGATTCATAAGATGCAAAACGTACACTGTATTGTGATGACTCGCAATGATGATCTCATCATTGAACATTGGGTCAAGAAACATATCAATGTTTTTGATAAAATTTCTGTTGTAGATGGATCTGATGGTGATTTCACACAGAGAGTGTGTGAAAAGTATGGTATCTTGTATACCAAAGACCCGGAACCTACCGAGGAAAAACCATTTCATGAACAGTATCTGCGTGAAGCAGCGTTCAATTTGTTGAAACCTTATCTAACACCTGGTGATTGGATAGCTTGTTTCATGCCCGATGAGTGGGTCTATCATGACCCAAGAGAGATTGTTGATATGGTTCCTGGTGCATTTCATAATGTGATTGCATGGAATCAACTTAACATTCTCCCTCACCCCTCAGAGAAAGAAGAATATTTAAAGAGTATTGAGGAAGGAACATATAATCCTACCGAAGTGTTTAAACACTTTTGGCACAGAGACAATAATAAAACATGTTGTGAACCTAGAATGTTTAGATATTCAGGTAATGAGATTTGGACTCATCGACTTCGCTGGTGTGACAATAAGGTTGCTGGTAGAATTCAACCGCTCAATAAATACAACGTTGCAAAGATCAAACCAACTTACTTCCACTATAAGGTTTTTGATCTCGACCCTACCAAATATAAGGATGATGGGTTCGGTCATTTTAAAAAGAGTAATCTAAATACTGGCATCGGATATGGTTATGCAATGTCCGAAAGAAAAATTGAATCTGTTAAAGATCTATTTTTTGACGAAGATAATATCTACTGTAACTTAGGAACTGATGATGATGGCGGAGATTACCTTCATGGGTATTGCGTCAGGATCGGGGATGATGGTATAATTCCAGAAGAGAATTACAACACAGTTGGTAATGATGAGGACGTTAGGTTAATTGTATGAAGAGAGCACTAATTACAGGAGTAACTGGGCAAGATGGTTCTTATCTTGCTGAGTTGCTTCTATCAAAGGGATATGAAGTGCATGGAATCAAACGAAGGAGTTCTTCTTTCAATACTGATCGTGTAAATCATATCTTCAACACAAGTAAAGACTTCACCATGCATTATGGTGATCTAACTGACGCAACAAATCTTATCCGAATCATTCAATTGGTTCAACCTGATGAGATCTACAATCTTGGAGCTCAAAGTCATGTGAAGGTGTCATTTGAAACACCAGAATACACTGCCAATAGTGATGCTATTGGAACTCTTAGACTTCTTGAAGCTCTGCGTATTCTTGGTATGCAGGATAAGGTAAAGTTCTACCAAGCATCGACATCTGAGATGTATGGTTTGGTGCAGGAGAACCCTCAGTCTGAGAAGACTCCTTTCTATCCACGGTCACCCTATGGTGTGGCAAAACTATATGCTCACTGGATTGTAAAAAACTACCGTGAGTCTTATGGTATGTTTGCCTGCTCTGGTATCTTGTTTAATCATGAGTCTCCTCGTCGTGGTGAAACATTTGTGACTCGTAAGATTACCCGTGATCTTACTCGCGTAAACATGGGTATGTTGGAGACTCTTAAACTGGGTAATCTGGATGCTAAACGTGACTGGGGACATGCAAAAGATTATGTCCGTGCCATGTGGTTGATGTTACAACAGGATACTCCTGATGACTATGTGATCTCTACCATGCAACAGATTACTGTTCGTGAGTTTTGTGATCTGACTGCTAATGAACTTGGAATTTCACTCTATTGGCAAGGCAAGGGAGTCAATGAATACGCTGTTGATGTCATCAGTGGAAAGAGAGTTATTGAAGTGAGTCCTCGTTACTTCCGAGATGCTGAGGTAGAGACTCTTCTTGGAGATTCTACCAAGGCACGTAAAGAACTTGGGTGGTATCCTGAGATAACTGTCGAAGAGATGGTCGGAGAGATGGTCCAGAAAGATAAGGACTTTGCAAACCGTGAGGAATACTTAGCAAAAGGAGGGTTTAGTCGCTATGCATACGACTGATAATATTTTTGTTGCTGGACACAAAGGTCTTGTTGGATCAGCAATTGTTCGTTCCTTGCGAGAGCAGGGGTATGAGAATGTATACTACATTCCACACCGAGATCTTGATCTTAGGGATGAAGATCTGACTTATGAATTTTTTAAGAAGACCAAACCAGATTATGTATTTCTAGCAGCTGCAAAATGTGGTGGTATCAAAGACAATATTGATCATCCTGTTCAGTTTCTTGAAGATAACTTAAAGATTCAGAATAGTGTTATCTCTGCTTCTTATAAAGTAAAGGTCAAGAAACTTTTGTTCCTTGGATCTGCTTGCATCTATCCGAAACAATGTAATCAACCAATTAAAGAAGAGTATCTGCTTTCTGGATACTTAGAACCAACTAACGAAACATATTCTATTGCTAAGATTGCTGGGATCAAGTTATGTCAAGCATATAATAAACAGTATAAGACTAAGTTTATTTGTGCTCAACCATCGAACGTCTATGGTCCTAGGGATAATTTTAATCCAGAAACCAGTCACGTGATTGCTGGATTGATCAATAGACTTCATCTTGCAAAGAAGAATGATACAAAATCAATTGATTGTTGGGGAATTGGATCAGCAAGACGTGAGTTTGTCTATGTGGAAGATCTTGCAGATGCTTTAATCTTTCTCATGGAAGAATATGATGGCAGTGAAATCATAAACGTTGGTGTGGGACGTGACATTTCTATCAAAGAACTTGTTGCACACATCGTGGATGTGGTAGGATATGAGGGTGAAATTAAATGGGACACTAGCAAACCTGAGGGTATGAAACAACGTCTTCTTGACACTAGTAAATTGAATGCTCTTGGGTGGAAACCCAAGACTAGTTTGGATCGAGGTCTTCATCTGACCTATGAATACTTTAAATTGGAGAATAAGTGATGTACTGGCCTTTGATGGAAAACACGATCACTTTTAAGGATCGTTTGAAGATGGCAAAATTTGTGATGACCACAGGTCGTTTTACAAATGGACCAGAAGTTCGTAAGTTTGAAAAACAATGGTCTGAATGGTTGGGAGTCAATCATTCTCTCTATGTTTCTAGTGGCAGCACTGCCAACTCTTTGATTATTGAATCTGCCAAAGAATATTATGGGTTGAAGAACGGTGACAAAGTTCTTGTTCCAGCTACAACATGGATGACTAATGTTGCTCCTGTAATTCAAGCAGGATTGCAACCTATCTTTTGTGATATTAACCTTCGCAATTTCTCCTTTGACGTTGATGAGTTGCAGTATGTTGCTGATCAACACCCAGACATTAAAGCAGTCTTTGTTACCCACCTGATTGGTCTCTCTGCACCACTAGAAACTATTCGTAGTATCTTTCCTGATGCTTTAATCCTAGAAGATGTATGTGAATCTCATGGGGTACAAGGTCCACATGGTGAGAAACGTGGTAGCAATTCTATTGCATCATCATTCAGTTTTTACTTTGGTCATCACATGACTACCATTGAAGGTGGTATGGTATGCACAAACAATACTGAATTATATGAAGTAATGAGACTAAAACGTAGTCATGGTATGGCACGTGAGGGTTCACCTGGTTTCTTTGATGAGTATAAGAAAGCGAATCCGGATATTGATCCAGCATTTTTGTTTATGACTGATGGATTCAACTTCCGTAATCATGAAATTTGTGCTGTTCTAGGTCAAGCACAACTCAAACGATTGGATAAGAATATTGAAATTCGTAGAGAAAACTATCAGTATTACTATGATACTCTTCTTTATCCATCTCTGTCTAACTATATGATTCCAGAGTATCAGATCCACAATAGTAGTTTCTCCTTCCCAATTATTCCTATTGGGAGTAATGTAAAACTATTGAAGACACTTCTTCGTAAGAATGAGATTGAGTATCGTCCTATAATCAGTGGTAACTTATTGCGACATCCTGCATTTAAGAAGTATAGTCTATGCACTAAACGTGAAAAATCTAATGTAGATTATCTCCATGAGAATGGAGTGTATGTTGGTAACAGTCAGTTCGTAAAGCATAAGCAGATTGATAAACTAAAAACTATCATGGAAGAGGTTGCTGGTTAATGTATGATGTAGAATGTACTGGTGGTTTATCATCGGATGGTCAATATAAAAAGAAAGTTCATATAGCATATGACTCTATTTCATTTAAACTTGAATGTGATTTAAATGTTTTAGTCCTATGTGAACCTCCATCTATTATTGATATTGCGGAGCAAGTAAGGGAATATCATCAAGCTTGGGATTTAATTCTAACGTGGAGAGATGACCTTCTTGATCTTCCTAATGCACGCAAGTTTATTTTTGGATGTTGTTGGATTGACTGGGATACATATCGCGATGATGATAAACTAAAAACTATATCCTTTAATACTAGTGATAAGGGGTATGCACCAGGACATCAACTACGGCAACAGATCTGGGAGGGTCTTGAAGATGCTGATGATATAAACGGATTTAGTGTCATTAAACATAGATCACCACCGCGAACACCGAACAAGAACTATTTGTTCGAGACTGCTAAATATCACATAGTCGTAGAGAACGAACAACGAAACAGTTGGATCACAGAAAAACTGATCGACTGTTTTGCCTCTAAGACCATTCCTATTTACTGGGGTGCATCTAACATCGGTGATTATTTCAACACCGATGGCATGATTATCTTTAATACCATCGAAGAACTTAAAGATATCCTTGACAATCTTGATGAAAAGATTTATGATAGTCATGTAGAAGTTATAGAAGAAAATTATGAAAAGTCCAAGCAATATTGGGATTTTCATGCTCGCGTAAGAAAAACTATTGAGGATTACATAGACAATCATGACTAGAACTGCACTTGTATGTGGCGCTGGCGGTTTCATCGGCAGTCACATGGTCCACCGCTTGAAGCGTGAAGGATACTGGGTACGTGGTGTTGACACCAAACGTCCAGAATATTCTGACACTGGTGCCGATGAATTTATCGTTGGCAATCTTACTGATCAAAAGTTTGTTGAGAGGGTAATTCGTTTCTCTGGTGAACAGGGTAACTTCTATCATCAAACTCCTGAAAATTTTCAAGAACCCTTTGATGAAATTTATCAATACGCTGCCGACATGGGTGGTGCCGGATATATTTTCAGTGGCGATAATGACTCTGAGGTCATGTATAATTCTGCCACTGTCAATCTGAATGTCCTAAAAGCACAACTTGTTCTCAACCAAACGAAAGAAGTAAATAAAACTAAAATCTTTTACTCTTCCTCTGCTTGCATGTATCCTGAGTATGCTCAGGAAGAGACAGATAATCCTGGATTGAGGGAAAGTGATGCTTATCCTGCTGGTCCTGACTCTGAATATGGTTGGGAGAAACTATTCTCTGAGCGTTTGTATTTGACATTCAATCGCAACCATGACATCCCTGTTCGTGTTGCTCGCTTCCATAACATCTATGGTCCTGATAGCACCTGGGAGGGTGGTAAGGAGAAGTCTCCTGCTGCTATGTGCCGTAAAGTTGCATATGCTGAGGATGGTGGTACGATTGAGGTGTGGGGTGATGGTGAACAGACTCGTTCATTCCTCTTTATTGATGAATGTATTGAAGCTACCCGTCGTCTGATGGAATCGGACTTCCTGGGTCCTGTAAATATTGGTTCTGAGGAGATGGTATCGATCAATCATCTCGTTGAAACTGTTGCTAAGGTTGCTGGTAAGACTATCAACATCGAACACATTGATGGTCCTCTGGGTGTGCGTGGTCGCAACTCTAACAACGATTTAATTCGTGAGAAACTTGGATGGGATTTTAGCACTAGCCTAGAAGATGGTATTGCTCAGACCTTTGAATGGATTGAGGGTCAAATTAAACTTAAAAACAAAGAAGTATTTCCCGTAGCAGTATGAAAACAGTAACTGTGCTTGGATCAAGTGGGCAAATTGGTGCCTACTTGACCACGTATCTTCGTGACAAAGGTTACAAGGTATATGAACATGACATCGTAAGAAGTCCTCTGGAAGATATGACATATTTTCCAAATAAAGTTCTTGAAAGAAAAATTGAAGACAGTGATTTCGTGTTCTTCCTTGCATTTGATGTGGGTGGATCACGTTATCTTGCTAAGTATCAACATACATTTGATTTCATCAACAATAACACTAGGTTGATGGCACAAACGTTTGGTTTCTTGGAGAAGTATAAGAAACCTTTCGTGTTTGCATCATCCCAGATGAGTAACATGAGTTACTCTCCCTATGGTGTATTGAAACGTGTTGGTGAATTGTATACTCGCTCATTGAAAGGACTTACTGTTAAGTTCTGGAACGTGTACGGTATCGAATATGATGAAGAGAAGTCTCACGTCATTACTGACTTCATCCGTAAGGGATTTGAGGTTGAGAATGGTGGCACCATTGAGATGTTGACTGATGGAACTGAGGAACGTCAGTTCCTTTATGCTGAGGATTGTTGTGAAGCACTTGAAGAAGTGATGAACTCCTTCTCCAACTTCAAGATCGATGATGAACTGCATATCACATCGTTTAGATCTGAATCTATTAAAGATGTTGCTCAAATCATCATGGGTCAATTCAACATGATTAATAAACAAGTACACTTTAAACCAGCAGAAGCAAAAGATACTGTCCAGCAAAACAAAAAGAATGAAGCAAACACTTATATTACTGGGTGGTGGTTGCCGAAAACTACTATTCAACAAGGTATTGCAAAAGTCTTTAATCAAATGAAGGAAGAAAGAGAATGAGTATTGGATATAACGGACTAGGTAACAACGGTCGCCTAGGCAATCAGATGTTCCAGTATGCTGCTTTACGTGGTATTGCAGCACATCGTGGGTTTGATTTTATGTTCCCACCTCCATATGATAGTGTAGATAATTATGCTATTCATGATTGTTTTAAACTGACCAATGTCTCCGATAGAAATATTGGATTTCATCCTTCTGAGCAGTATGCACAAGAGGGACAGTTTCATTTCAATGAAGGTTTGTATAATGAACTTCCTGATGGTGTAAACCTTTATGGTTTCTATCAGACAATGAGGTATTGGCAGGATATTGAGAATGATATTCGCCAAGACTTTGAGTTTAAGAAAGGTATTGTTGAACCATGCAAAGAAATGATGGAGAGTTTTGATCAACGTCCCATCATGCTACATGTCCGTCGCGGTGATCCTAATCTTGCAGACAAACGTGGATTCAAGTGGGCATATGTAAACCTACAAGATCAACATCCTGTTCAGACTCTTGAATATTATGAGAAAGCTCTGCGCAAGTTTGATGCTAATGTACCCGTCATTGTTTTCTCAGATTCTATTGATTGGTGTAAGGAGCAAGAGTTTTTTGCTCCTGATCGTTTTAATTTTTCTGAGTCTACTGAACAACATGAAGATGGTGCTCTTGTTCCTTTTGTTGATCTCTGTCTTATGTCTTTATGCGATGGTGGTATCACCGCTAATAGTTCCTTATCATGGTGGGGTGGATTCCTTCAACAGGAACGTACTCGCCCTCTGGTATCTCCGGTGAATTGGTTTGGACCTGCTTATGCAAGCCATGACACCAAAGATCTTATCCCTGGTAATAGTGATTGGATTAAACTATGAATAAGATTGCCGTTGTAACAGCATCAGTTGGTGCAGGGTTACCGATTGAGCAGAGTGTATTTGAAGGTGTGGACTACCATGCCTTTGTTGACTTTGATTCTGAAACAGAACTTCCTCCCGAAACCATGTGGAGTTATCATAGCGTTCCACAATGGAGCATTGATAAGCAGTATAAGGAGCGTAGACATGCGAAGGTTTTTAAGATTCTTCCTCACCTCTTTCTACCCGGATATGATTACTATATCTGGATTGACTCCACTCACATGGTTGGGATGAATCCCAATCAAATCATTGATATGTATTTGAAGGATTCTGATATTGCATTGTTTAAACATCCTGAACGTGATTGTGTATATGATGAGGGAGATATTATTCAGGCAGTAAAATTTGATAAAGGATATAACGTTCAGTCTCAAATGAACTTCTATGAATCAACTTCTTATCCTAAAAACAACGGTCTGTATGAGTTGCCATGTAGAATCCAGAGAAACACTGGACAAATTCAAGCACTCATGCTAACCTGGTGGGAGTTGATCTGTAAGTATTCTTCTAGGGACCAACTGAGTCTTCCTTTTGCGATGACTCTACATGGTATCACTCCTGCTATCATGCCTGGTAATGCGAATGGAATCATGCGTAATAGCATTCTTCCTCAGATTAGAAACTCAAATCACCGTAGAGCACACGACTTTTTAAATGTGTAGTTTTCTTTTTTCAAGTAAAGAACCAACTTCTGATTCCAATCACTTAATGGTACGCCGTGGTCCTGACACGACAAAGTTGATTGAAGTCGGGGGTTATTTCTTTATGCATAACTTACTCAGTATCACAGGTAAGTTTACTCCACAACCCTTTGTGGATGAAGAACCCGAAGTTGTAGTTATGTACAACGGAGAAATCTATAATGCTCATGGGTATGATAGTGACGGCAAGATGATTATACCTCGTTACTTTCAGTATGGATTCCGGATGCCAAATCATCTGGATGGAGAGTTTGCCTTATGCCTAGTTGATTTTTATAATAAAAAAATTGTATTATCGACTGATGTGTTTGCAACTAAACCATTATGGTGGTGTGTAGAGGATGGTGAAATTGGTGTAGCTACATATGAGTCTGCATTATTAGAACTTGGATTTAAAAAACCTAAAAAGATTCCTGCTAATACCAGGATGCTTATTGGATTTGACCAGAACACCAGACAGTATATTATTGAAGAAACCGGATCTTTGTTTACCTTTAATCTAGATCAAACAAAAGATTCCTTTGATGATTGGAACGAAGCATTTGCTAACTCCATTCGTAAGAGAACTGAAAACTGTCGTGAAAAGATCTTTATTGGTCTATCAAGTGGGTATGATAGTGGATCTATTGCGTGCGAACTTCGTAACCAAGACGTTCCACATACTGCATATACTCTGACTGGAACTGAAAATCGTGAAGTTTTAAATGCTAGACACGATCTGTTCAAGGAAAAGAACTCTACACATAAAGTGTATACGTTACCTGAGCATGAGCGCGGATCAATTGTAAATTACATTGCAAAAAATGTTGAACCATTTAAAAACAAGATTCATTCTTCCTCGTCTGACTATAATGAATATGGTATGGATATTGTTGATGATCACGGTGGCGGGTCTCTTGCGTATGTTTGTGATCATGCACTTAGAGATGGAAACAAAGTCTACCTCTCTGGATCAGGTGCAGATGAAATCTTCTCAGACTATGGATTTGGTGGAGTAAAGAAGTATCAGCATAGTAACTTTGGTGGATTGTTTCCTGATAATCTAGAAACTATTTTTCCATGGGCATCTTTCTATGGCAGTTCACAAGAGACGTACATTGCAAAAGAAGAACATGTAGCTGGGTCTTTTGGTATTGAGACTCGCTACCCATACCTGGATAAATATGTTGTGCAGGAGTTTCTTTCTCTCACTCCTGAATTAAAAAATTCAAAATATAAGTCAGTTCTTTTTAATTACTTGACTCAAAATAATTACCCCTTCTGTGAAAACGAAAAGATTGGTTTCTGAAATGACAAATGAATTTAAAGATGTTACCCCTGGTAATGGAATTCGTGCAGGTAAGTATGGTGGATGGAATTTCTCAACAGAAGAGAACTTTCAGTTCAGTAATCTGGGAACAAACCTTCTTGCCCTATCTCGCATCGTAGATAAATGTGGAGATCATAATACCTTTGTTGACCTTGGGGTTGACTTTGGAGTTTCTTCCCTGTGTCTTACCTATGATGCCATGGAAAGGCACAATCAAGTCTATGGTATTGACACTCAATTCAAGAGAACTGGGTTTGATCTTTGGGAATTTCCCAACTACAATATGATCGAAGGTGATAGTTCTAGTGTTGGAAAGCATTGGGATACATCTGAGTATGGTAAGGTAAAACTTTTATTTGTTGATTCGATTCATGTTGCAGCACAAGTAGCAACTGAACTTTATCATTGGTATCCTCACATGGAGGATGACAGTTGGATTGTTTTTCATGATACTAACTGGCCTGAGGGTATGCATGACTTAACATGGCACCCTAAGGTGCAAGAGTCTGGTATCAAATGGGATCGTCCTGAGATTGCTGTTGGACTGTTCTTTGGTATTACTGATCTCTTTGATCAGTATCGTAATCAAGGATTCAGGTACGAAGATGAATTTATCAGGGTTCGTCATCGTCCAGAGTCATGGGGATTGACCTCTGTTCATATCAAGAAGAAGAAAGATTATGTTTCTAACATTGACGCGGAAGACTGGAATAAGATCTTTGAAGATCGTAATGAAGTAATTTCATATTTCCAGAACGAACCTGATGCTTTTGTGATTGAGGACATTAGAAACAATGAGTGAAAATGTAAAACATATGCACATCTGTTGTGATGGTAGTTTTGGCAACAGATATAGTGGGTTGATTGGCGGTCTTACTTTGGCAAGACTATGTGGACTACCAGCAACCATCAGTTGGCCTAGCACAAACATGTGTCGTGCTCATTGGGATGATATCTTTGCTCCAAGAGAAAACGTAGTTGATTGGAGACTCAAAGAATTTTTTCCTCATGTGGAGAAGTATGATTTCTTGACTGTATCTGATCAGCATGTTGGTCTGTTTAGAGATCATGGTAAAATGAGAATGGTTGACCCTGGTACTCTTACCTTGGAGCAAGCATGTATCTCTGTTGCTAATAGTCAGAAGAACATCTTCTACTATACGCCATTAATCTATGATTGGTTGCCCGAAAACGAAGTACAGAATACGATTAGGGAACTATTCTTTAATAGAGAGATCATGGCAGTAGTTGCTAACTATCTTTCAAAAAACTTGCAAGGTGGTTACTATGGTATTCATCTTCGCATGACCGACTTCAAAGGTATCGAAGATTTCGACGTTGATTTCTGGTACAATACTGTCGAAAAAGACATTCAAAATAAATTCTTTATTTGCTCTGATGATCCAGCGACTGAGGCGCGTTTTAGCGGACTACAAAATGCTTTCTCTTATCCGAAAGAATACAAAACAGAAAAGTTCATTGAGGAGGGAGATTGGCACCATCCGTACACTGATGAAGATGGAAGAAGTTCGGTCTTTAATGTTGAAAGAGGAGCAGAACATGTCAAAGAAGCAGTCATCGACTTCCTTCTCCTCTCGCTTTCGCAACCGTTTGACACGGGGGTCCAAAGCACTTTCCTCAGGATGGCAAAACGTGTTGGATCGGCTTTCAAATCATGAATGATATCTCCATTGCGGTTCCTGCATATGAGATGAAAGGATATGGTGGTAAATATCTAAAAGAACTTTTTTCCAGTATCAATAAACAATCTTATAAAGATGTTGAAGTTGTTGTTTCTGACCATTCACGTGGTAACATGGATGTTTATAATGCATGTAAACAATACTCTGAAAAACTTCGTATTGTTTACATTCAAAACTTTTATGATCGTGGTAATGGACCAGCAAATACAAACTTTGCACTTAAAAGGTGTACTGGTAGTATAATCAAGATCATGTTTCAGGATGATCTATTCACTGATAATCTAGCTTTGATGAAGATCTATGGAAAATTCCTAGATACTGATACATCTTGGGTGGTTACTGGATTCAATCACACTCAGGATGGCAAAGAGTTTTATAGACCCATGGTTCCTCGTTGGTCTGAGCATCTGTTAGAGGGACAAAATTTTATGGGTGGACCTTCCATCGTAACGATGAGAAGAGAAGCATTAGAGTTCTTTGATCCTGAATGCAAGATGTTAATGGACACAGAGTTCTATCATAGAATGAGATATGATCACGGTATGCCGGAGATCATTGAAGATGTTCTTGTTTCTAGTCGAGAAGGTGACTATCGAATTTCTGCAAATCTTGATCTTGATATTGTTTGCCAGCATCCCGATGGATCATGGGAAGCAAACAGTAAAGAGTTAGAGTATGTTACTGACAAACATAGATACACAAGAAATTATGAAACATGATTTAAAAAACGCAACCTTTATTATGCCTCTCAGAATTGAGAGTGAAGATCGTTTGCGAAATATTGTTCTTAGTCTTGCGTACCTCTTGAAAAATTTTGATACTAATGTTATCATTGAAGAGGTAGATGAAAACTCTAAGTTTCAACAGTATGCTGCTCCTCAATTAGAAAAATTAGTTGATGATATGTCATCGATTACTTTGCTCTATGAAGAAAGTAAAGATCCTATCTTTCATCGTACTAGAATCCTCAACGATATGTTGATGGAATCAAAGACTGACGTTGTGGTTAACTATGACACAGATGTAATTTTTCCAATCAGCAGTTATAATATTGCATATAATATGATTTTGGAAGAAGGATATGACCTAGTTTATCCATATGGTCAGGGTCATTATCAAGAGAAAGTTACTGTCAATCAGCAACTCATTAACAGTCTGATTCAAGGTGACTTCTCTGAAAACTCATTTGCAAATCATCCTGATACAGAAAACTCTACTTCTGATTATGGATGGGCACAGTTCTTCAATCGTCAATCTTATATTGATGGTGGTATGGAGAATGAAAACTTTATCTCATATGGTTATGAGGATAATGAAAGACCTGAACGATTTGAAAAACTTGGATTCAAAGTTGGAAGAGTTGATCAGGCAATCTATCATATGGAACATGTCAGAACTATGAATTCTTGGTTTACTAATCCACACATCGAAAATAACAAACAACTCTACAATGATCTGAAAGTAAAAGAACCTGATGAACTTAAAAACTATTACGAAAATGTTGAATACGTGATTAAAAGACATGGAAAGAAATAAATCAGCGTACAAGTTAAAGGGTATTCCTCCTGTTCTTTGGATCAATCTTGATGGTGATGAAGAACGTCAGAAACATATGGAGGAGCAGTTTGCTGACTGGGAAATTACTGATCATACACGTATCTCTGGTATTGATGCCAGGATTGAAGGTGAGTTTGAGGATCATCTAAGTGGAACAGTTCCGCATACGATGATTCCTAATGAGATTGGGTGTTGTATGTCTCACCTTAAAGCAATCAAATACTTCATTGAGGAGATGGATTGTGATGAGGTGATGATCATGGAGGATGATGCGTTCTTTGAGACTGTGAGATACTGGCCTTTCACATACAAGGAAGCAGCAACTTACTTCCCCTATAACTTTGATGCCATGCAGTTGACTACCATCAATCCTGCTGTGGTATACGTGACGTTACACAATCGTTTCATTAATGATTTTTCTGCTGCTGTATATGTTTTGAAACGACATCATGCAGAGAAGATTTACAAGCATCACATTAGAAAGGATAAGTTTAAACTTGACACTGATGTAAGACCACGTGCCACATCAGAAGATATTATCTTTGAGAGTGGTAAGGTGTACTGTATTCCTATGTTCCTATACCGCCTGGACCTTGGGTCGTCGATCCATCCAGAGCATATTGACATATTCCATCGGAACAGTTATAATGGTATCTCGAACTTCTGGGTTGAGTCCGGAAGCATCGAAGACTGGAAAACACTATTCAACTGGAACTGCTATCTTGGCAGGTTACCACCCGGATATGATGAAAATGGCAAGATTGAAGGGCATCCCGTCCACAATCAGTAGGGTTTTCAAACCCACACTTGACAAATTTATTTTTTTCCAGTATACTAAATACTTAACCTTTTGTCTTAAAAAGACGAGAGGTATACTTAAAACAGAACCTTGTCGAGGTTCTTTTCATCCGTGGGTTAAACTCACGAGACACAAAGGTAAAACAAATGTTTAAAACGACTATCGCTGCAGTTGCCGCTGCTATTGCTCTTGCTCCAGCTGCTGCCCTAGCCGGTCCCTACGTTAACGTAGAGACAAATGCTGGTTGGGTTGGCGATGATTATACCGCTGCAACCACAGATCTTCACGTGGGGTACGAAGGAGACGCAGGTGCTGCTTCTTACTACGTCCAGGCTGGTCCAGCAATTGTTGCTGTTGACGGACAAGACACTGACACCCAGTTCTCTGGTAAGGCAGGAATTGGATTCCCCGTTTCCGAGGCTATCGGAGTATACGGTGAGATGTCCTTCCTGACCGCAGATGACGAAGACGACTTTGGTCTGGGTGGTAAGTTGGGCGTCAAGTACAACTTCTGATCGTTCATATAGACACGTAAATATCTAGATGTTATACTGGGGGTGCGACGGCATCCCCTTTTTTTATGAAATTATTTCTAAAATCTCTAACGCATCCAGGGGCACTGATCAGCCTTATGATGTTGGGAA
>Ga0257110_1000412_pt1 | contig 21349 bp, 21 predicted proteins | sample LP_taG_7_FD_190184 | JGI IMG/M metagenome (GOLD analysis project Ga0257110, IMG submission 190184) | Marine microbial communities from Northeast Subartic Pacific Ocean, Canada - LP_J_2015_P26_10m | ecosystem: Environmental > Aquatic > Marine > Oceanic | place: Canada: Northeast Subartic Pacific...
GATATATTAACACCATATTCCGTGTATTTTTTGCCGACGGGAATTGTCAGAGGGTTAGCCCCTTTAATTGAAACATTCGGTTTAACTTTATCAAAAACAGTAACATTTCTACTTACAGTATTTGAGAGATTGCGAGAGGAATCTAATGCGGAATATTCAACTTTATATTGACCTACTTTATTAGCATTTACAATACTACCTGAACCGGATACCGATGTAGTATATTTTAAGTCTGTATCGTAATTATCACTTACATCAACTCCGTATTCCGTATAAGCATTTTCTCCTACAGGAATTCTTATACTCTTACTTCCAACTAAAGACACTTTTGGAGCTACTAAATCCAATACATTCACAATTCTTTCTTTTTGCGCTTTATTTCCTCTCTTATCTTCTACATTATACATAATCGAATATTGATCAACAGTATTTGTGTTAATCTTATCTAATCCAGATATTTCGGAGGTTTCTATATCACGCGTTGTATCCATATCATCAATAACCATTCCTCCCGGCTCATTATATTTTGTTCCAACATTTATCTTAATTTCTTCGCCATCATTCAATTGAATTGTTGGAGGAGTCTTATCATATTTACACCACTTTTCATCATGGGCTTGATTTTTAAACCATTTCTTATTTTCGTATTTGGAATCATAGTCTTCAGCATTTTTATCTTTACATTTTTTAGGATAAATACAATCCTTCTCATCACTAAAATCATATTTTCCCGAGTTAACTGCATCTGAATCATTACAACCCTTATATTTACATAGTGACGCATCATGAGGTCCAGGCCAATCTTCTACCGCTCCCTCGGCATATTTGCCATTTTTCTTTGATTTTGATTTTATACATTTCTTGGGAAAATCACACTTCCCCCCTGAAGGGAACTTAGAATTTGCTACATAATTATCGGCTCTATTATCCCTACATTTTTTGGGGAAGTCACATTTTCCACCGGAAGGGAACTTAGAATTTGCTACATAATTATCGGCATCCGCATCCCTACACTTTTTGGGGAAGTCACATCTTCCACCGGAAGGGAACTTAGAATTTGCTTCATAATTATCGGCATCTGAATCCCTACATTTTTTGGGGAATTTACATTTATTCGCAGCATGAGAACCAGGCCAACGACTAATTCTGTTATCGGCAAGGGGTTCGTTTTCTGCCTTACATACGGTATCAAAGCTACATTTATTAATATCATTGGCACCGGGCCAACCCATATCTTTGTTTTTTGCCCGATTATCTTTGCATCGGGTATCAAAGCTACATTTATTAATATCATTGGCACCGGGCCAACCCATATCTTTGTTTTTTGCCCGATTATCTTTGCATCGGGTATCAAATCGACATGCGCCTTGTTGACCCTTATTACTGGCTCGGTTATCATTACATCTTTCTGTATCAGAACTCGAGTCAGAATCTGAACCAGATGGAGTATCCTTACACAGATGGTTTTTATTAACTTTGGTTTTTTTTTTTTCGTCTTTATTGGTTTTATAGGAGCATTTACTGCCGTTTGGATTACATCTCATTGCCCCTTGACCTGTTGGTGCCCAGGACCAATGGTCCGAGCAGTCGGACGATGCGTCGGAACAATCTGATACGTATGATAAATCACTACATGACGCATTTCCGCCAAAAGATTCCGTTGAAACATTTTTAGTAGAAGTAATATACCAAATTAATATGATAACAAGGAATATTAACAATGGACTATATGGCATTATATTCGAACTAACCATTAATTATAAATATATTATTTCTTAAATCATTGATTATACCGATGACCTAACCGTTGTAACCAAGCTTCTTCTTTCATTGGTTCCTCAACGTGTACCACATTCAAGTGATTTTTGACATTTATTATTATTCCAAGAACAATGATATGGTGTTCCATAATAAACTGCCGAAACAGAGTTTTTTCCACACATGTCTTTATTCATTTTTCACAGCTTTTATTTCTGTAAACTCTTTCTTTACTCTTATTTCTTAACTCATCAACAACTTTAATGGTTCTATATTTTTTTGTAGTTGTCATATCGGCAGTTACGCTATAAGTCATAGTATAAAAATTGAGGGGTCTTCATATCAAGCGGTCACGTTCGTGGACGTCACGTCCACGCCCACTTAATCACCGTAATCTCCCCCGTCGTTGTCGACCGATACGAAGAAGCAGCTCCCTTCCGCGTGATCGAAGATGACTTGTTTTCCATCTCACACAAGCGCATCTTGTACACTATTTATTCAGTTCCGTAGGACTTGGCCTGAGTTATGGCATCGTTCAATTATTTAAGGGCGGGTGTCCACTCCCATTTACAGTTGTACCACTTGAATGTGCAACCCTCAAACAACTTCGAGGACTTCCATGTAGCTTCTACCACACTTCTCCTCGTCCCGCACGTGGGAGAAGTGCTCGTCACCGCTCCAATCTATATCACTATCCTTACTTGAGTGTCTGAGCACGAATTCTCCTCCGGAGCCGCTTGAGCTTCCGTTGCTGAAGTTGAGTTTCCGAGTCGATTTCACATTTTCCATAACTTGCAAATTCTTTATTGAAATTATTTGCCGCTTGTTGCGCCCTCTTCGGTTCGCTCTCCTCCCAGGCGGCCTGCAACTCCTCCAGGGTCTCGACGGTCACCACGCTGCTCGGGTCGTGTTGAACCACGTTTCTCTCGGCGCGTTGGAAAGATTCCACTAATACAGTGGTATACCAAATTAATACGATAATAAGGAATATTAACAATAGGCTATATCGTATTCTATTCGAACGAACCATTAATTACAAATATATTTTTCTTAAATTTATTGATTATACCGATGACCTAATTTTTGTAACCAAGCTTCTTCATTCATTGGTTCGTCACGTGTACCACATTCAAGTGATTTTTGACATTTATTATTATTCCAAGAACAATGATATGGTGTTCCATAATAAACTGCCGAAACAGAGCTATTACCGCACATGTCCTTATTCATTTCTTCACAGCTTTTATTTCTATAAACTCTTTCTTTACACTTATCTCTTAACTCATCTACAACTTTAATGGTTCTATATTTTTTTGTAGTTGTCATATCGGCAGTTACGCTATAAGTTATATTATAAATATTGGGGATCTTCGTATCAACTTTACCTTCAATCTTAATATCATTTGTTATATCCTTTCCATTATGAGTTGCGGTTGCTTTAGGATCCGTAAATTTCTGATTCATCATAATTTCCATATTTCTGTCCCCATTTAATGTCAATATTGGAGCATTCTGATCAATAACTTCAACATGTCTTATTTTTTCTACATATTGTCCGTATGGATCTGTGACGCTATATTTGAGTGTATACTCTGATGTAACCCATGTATTCACAGTACCCTCTATTTGTATAGATGATGTTAAATCTATCGATGTCCCATTTACAAATTGTTGCGCAGTTGCACCGGGGTCAATAAATTGTGTATTTACAAAATGTTGCATATTTTTCAAACCAGTTAATGTTATTGTTGGTTCATCTCTTTGAATAACCGTTTCTTCGGGTATTTGACAAAGCGCACCCGAAGGTTCACATTTTCCATTAGTATTTGTACTGGTATTATCACCTGGAATAATATAAGATGGGTTTACATAGCAACCCTTCTCATCATGACTCGATGTTTCAAGTAGTCCAGTTTGTTCATGATATATATCACATCCACGAGTGAACCAGGGTCCAGTTGAATGTACAGTAATACCACTGTATCTATTTTCTCCTACTTTGCTTTTTGCGTAACTTTTACATGAATCTAGAATCATATTATGACTCCAGTTCATAATCTGTTTTCCATCATTATTAGCAGCACCCGCGGCACCTATGTCAAATGCTCTCAACACTATCTTCTTACCACCACCCGAATTAGAATTATTACATGTGCTACCCGTTTTATAACCAGTTGCTCCTTGATTAATTTCCGCTTGAGTTTTTCCAGATAAATTGTTTCCAGATTGATCTGTAAAAACACAATATGTTCCAAAACCGGATTCCGTATTTTCGTATGTACCTTCGCATTCCGTTTTGTTATTATCATTTTGATTACACTGGGTGATTTCATTAAAAGAGGGATCACATGTATTAGTAGGAGTTTCTATGATACAATCACCCTCTACGTTTTGTACAGTACCATTTTCCGATGTAATATTGGCATAATTTGAAGCATCTGGATTTGTACATCCAAGATATATACATTTTTTCTGATCATGTAAATAACCATTTGAGTCTTGTTCATCAATGTTATTTTCGCCGACATTATTGATTTCTAACCGAGTATTATTGTTATCATATTGTGGAGATGCTTGAGTGATTATACATGCTGGAACAGGAGCTTGATAATTTGGACAATCCTTCTCAACCCCTTGATATATCCATTTTGGATTGTCTGATTGTGTATTCAGATCCATTTTACATTGGTCGTATTCAGCACTTTGCTTTGCGGCTGCTGCTGCTTGTTGTGCAGCTTGTTGTGCCGCTTGTTGTGCCGCTTGTTGTGCCGCTTGTTGTGCCACTTGTTCATCCATGGCAGCTTGTTCACTACACTCTTCGTTAGCACTACACTTGTTCTTGCTGTCAGACCATTTACATTTTAATGGACCTTCACCACCAGTATGCCTACCATCTTGCCATCTGCCGACACAAGCCTGTTCTGATTTCCCGCGCCCACAATTAGCTGTTCGCCTGCTAAAACTAGTTCCACAAGACACCAAAAATGACTCGGATGTATTACTTTCCCACAAGAATATAATAAGAACCATACAAAAAAATAAAATAGTTATGTTGCTAAGTCCCTCCATTATCTTCAATAATATAAAATTACTGTAGCATTACATTGAAAACATCTTGTATATTAGAAACAATCTTTACTTGAAAATTTTCATCGATAATATCCGGATGTTCATCGATAATACGTTGTAATGATGCAAGATTATCTTTTGGACATAATACTTTCTTACATCCCGCCATTTTTGCTCCGAAGATTTTACTTTCTAATCCGCCAATTTCCATAATTTTACCCGACAGATCTATTTCTCCTGTAATTGCAATATCATTACGAATCTTTTTACCAGATAGAAGAGAATACATTGCGGTTGTAATTGCGGCGCCGGCAGATGGTCCGTCTTTGGGTGTTGCTCCTTCTGGGCAATGAACATGAATGCCATGGGTTCCAATATTTTTCCAATTATCTTTTAGTTTCATTCTAATAGATTCGGGCAAAAGGCTCCAGGAAAGAGTTTTAGCAACATGCATACTTTCTTGCATAACCTTACCCTGATGACCAGTAAGTTCCAATTTCAGATTAGAATCTGTTGGTAACCATACCGCCTCAATTTGTGTAATACCCCCGGTATCATTACATGTTGCATATAATCCATTAATCTTTCCAATCATTGGCTCTAAATGAACCTTATCGTGTTTATACGGAATACGTAAATTCAGAATATCTTCCTCCAAAATTTTGCGCGTAACTGTATACGGATATTTAATATCTTTATCGGTTAGATTTCTCAAATTTACCTCCCTTACAATTTCATAACAAATCTTCTTTAAATTTCTAACGCCTCCCTCGTGTGTGTAATTTTGAATAATCCATTCAAGAACGTCATCCTTAAATATAATATTTGTGCTACTTACTCCAACATCGTCCATAATATTTTTTAGCAGAAAGTTCTTAGAAATAATCACTTTTTGAGGCAATCTAAAACCTTTCGTTTTAAGATGCGTAATTCTATCCATTAATACAGGATTAATTGCATAAGGGTCATTGTATGAGAATATGAAAATTACCTGAGATAAGTCAATATTCATATCCGCAAAATATTTATCTTTAAAATGATGATTTTGAGACGGATCAATAAGATGAATTAACAAATTATTAATCTCATCTCCCTTCGCTGTACGACTGACCTTATCCAATTCATCCATATAAATAATCGGATTCATACACTTTGAGTTCATTAGAACATTCGCAATTTGTCCCCATCGAGAGCCTTCATAAGTATATCCATGACCTTCAAGGAAACTTCCATCCTGAACCCCGCCAAGTGGAATAGTTGAGAATGGTCTACCCAATGCTTTTGCAAAACCATTTTCAATAAGTGTAGTTTTACCATTACCCATTGGACCTTCAATACCAAGAACCAAACCCTTTGGTGTTGGATTAGAAACATTTTGAGCAACGAACTGTAAAATCTGCTGTTTTGCATTATCATGCCCATGAACAGCTTCATCCATACATTTTCTGGTTCTATTGATAAAAGCCTTAATATCCGGTGTTTTTGATTTAGAATTTACTTTACTTTTAACAAATACACCAAAGGGAATCTTAAGAGCTGCGCTAACATACTCGCGATATTTTGGGCATTCGTCTTCATTTTTTTCTAATGATTCTAATCGTGTAACAATATCGTTTTTAGAATTTTGTGGAATATTTGAAAGCATAATTTGATAGGTAATCGGACATTTTGAATATTTTTTTGCTCTCTTAATTTGAGTAAGTATTTTTTTCCTTTCGTTTTTTGAGAGTTTCTTAAAACTTTCAATATGAGCTTTTTTACTTTGAAATGATGTTTGTTCTTTGTTACGAAGATACTCCCTTATTTCTTTTGTCTCATCCTCATTATTATCATCTTTCATCCACCGACCATTCTTCTTCATCCACCCATCCTTTCTACGATTAGGTGATAACTTACGACGCTTTGAGGAATGATATTCAGAATCTTCAGAATCTTCAGAATCTTCAGAATCTTCAGAATCTTCAGAGTCTTCAGAATCTTCAGAATCTTCGGAGTCTTTAGAATCTTCAGAGTCTTCAGACTCAGAGGATTCAGTATTCTCATAACAATCTTCTACATCCGAATCTTCAGAGTCCGAATTTTCATCTTCTGTTTCATCATTACGAGAATTTTTGCCACGTTTCTTTGCGAAATCTTTAAGTTTAATCGGTTCTTTCTCCATACCTTCAATGTTATTAATCATATCTTGATGGCGTTTAATCTGACTATTAATCCAAGGAATAATTTTAGAAGATTTCTGACTATCTGCTTTTTTTAGCCAATTCGAAATTTCTGCAATAACATGTTTGTGAATTCCAATAAGCATTTTATCAAGATTACGTTTCTCTTTTCTAGGCATCTTCCCAGTTTGACGCACAAGAGGTGCTGCCTTTCGTAACTTCTGAATAAAAGATGTAAGTTTTTTATTTGATTTAGTTAGACCGTTATGTATTACATTTTTCTTAAGAGCACGATAATATTCAATCATTAAATGGCATGTACCCATGAAGGATTCGGCAATTTCGGAAGTCATTTTATATACAAACGTATATATCTCAAAAGTTATATCATTTTTTTAAGAAAAAAAGTATTGTACTAAAATTAGATATTATCCGCAAAGACTTATGATATTACATTTTAATATATTTGTGTCTTTTAATGTGATTTACTTTAATTATATAATCTGGTCCAATATGGGCCAATATATTGAATTTATATTGACTAAAATTAGATGTAAATTTATTAAGAGTTTTCGGGTTCATATTTAAATCACCAATTATATAGCCAACATCAGCATATTGCATTTTTGCAAGTATAAAATTGAAATCATCATATCCATAACGAATCCAAGTCTTAAAATTACTACTATTCCCACATTTTGGAAAGTGAATTGAGGAATACATCACTTTATTTTGTATTCTGACAATATATTTGTACCCCTTTTCATAAGGTGTTTTTTTACTTATGATCGGATTAACATAAGTTTCACCAATATTTGATGTATCTTTAATAATTAACGCACACCCAAACGATTCAATATAAATACCATCACGATTGTATGAAATTCGGTGTGGAATAAAGCGACATACATACTTCTTTTGATCAAGATATTTTACTACCTTCATATAAATTGAATACTCGCACTCCTGAAGAGCATAGCATTTATAGTTATATTTATCAATCAATAGTTTTAACTGAGTTGCAATTAAAGAATATCTTGCTTTTTCTGTGAAAACTTTCGCATTAAAATGTCTAACTACATTCGAATCAATATAATCGTTTGAACCGTTATAATTGTAGTGATGTAATACATTCCATGTGAATATATCATTATATATAAGGGGATTATGATCGCTTAAACGAAAACCAATCTTTTTGAATGAATACGATAATGAATTTTCCAACCGATCATACTTTTGTAATTCATTATATGTATCGTGGGTATTTACAAACTTTAAATATGTATTAAAATCAGTGTAAGCATACGAATTTCGATTCATCTTTAAATAACGCCTATTATCATAACAACTAAAATCCGGTAAACATATATATTTGAATAAAATCTCGACTATCTTAATATATTCCTTCCATTTTCGAGTATCCGAATCAAATGTTGTTAATATTGTATGAATTTTACTGAATTTATCTCGTCTAACAATCTGGTTCATTGTCTATTTTTAATAAATTCCAATTTGATATCATTTTTTTTTAACTGCATATGTAATGATAGTCAAAACAGATAAAGTATTCTTACAAAATTTGGAAAAACTTCAAAGTGAGATTGTTGGTTATATTCTCAGTAAAAGAGGAGATATTATCCGAGATGATTTCACTTATACATTTTCTCAAATATTTACAGAATCAATCACCAAAGTCTTTGACATAGAGGGAATTATAAACTCTGATAATTGGACAAATAAGAGTATTGAGAATGCTGAAAAAATTGCATTAGAAATAATATTAGAAGAGGTTAAAAGCCAAAAAAAAGAGAATAAACGGTTTAAAGAAGGACTAATTTATGTTGGTAAAAAACAGGGATATAGTCCAAAGACTGAGAAAAAATCTCTAAGATGGTCAACTAAACCACTTGATATTAAAGAAATTGAACCAATACCATATGAAAGTTATAGAGATTGGAGAGATGAGCTGGAAGAAATTGACGTAAATTCTTCCGGACGGAATGTTATGCGACATATAAAAAGGGATATTCAATTAGCAGAGAATAGAATGAATGAAACTAAAGATGGAGACCTTCATTCCAATTTATGGAATATTATATATGAGAAAGTATTCACAAATTTAATAAACGATAAGATTGAAGAAAATAAGGCAAATGTTATAGCCATACAATCTGCTGAAGAAGCGGTCGAAGAAGCTAGGATACATTTCCCCCAAAAATTTATTAAAACACCAAATCAAATCGCCCAAATATTAAGTAAAAAATCGCTATCACAAGAAGATTCAGAAATTATTAGAGACTCAATGATTAGAAACGCCACGATAAATGATTATATATAGGCTGATTAAATCAAGATTAAATCAAATATAAGTTTTTATGGATAAAGATATAATATATGGGGAACCACAAATATTGGGTAGATTCTAAAGATGAAATGTTAAATATGGCAAAAGACCATAATAAAATCGGCTCTATGTTCGTTTTAGAAGAATCTCCTTATAAATTGATTGGATCATTTGGTGCTAAAAATAATTCTAATTTTCATAGTACGGGGAGTGGCGTCGAACTGTTCATCAAATGTACAAATATTGGAAATTTATCAATGTGGGAAGATAAAAATGGATTTACTTCAATGACGTATAAATATTAACTGTTAATGAATAAATTATTACAATGGACTTTAAAACAAGATTGACCCGTTATTATACCTTGAATGCTCCGCAAAAGCTCGGAGATGTTGAAAAATTAGTTACAAAATATTCATCAAAAGAAAAAGAGTTATTTAGACAATTGACTTTTAAGTATGGACCTGAAAGAGCTCTATCAGAAGCAGAAAGAAAAGCTATTCAAGCACGGACAGCAAAAGTGCCAGTTGTTAAACAAACTAAAAAGACAATTGACCCAATAGAGTGGATGGAATCTTTATTAGACGAGAATGATAAATATTTATTAAGAGAAATCGATAATCATTCGGGAAATAAAATTCCTCAAAGTATTTTGGATAGAATTTAAATCACTTAATGGAAAAAACAAAAATCCAACCATTGCAACACGACTATTTACTCTTGAAAATGAGATTAATAAACAAATAAATCGTATCGAAAACGATGAAAACAGTGATCTTGTTGAAAGGATATATCTATATTATGATGGATATATAATGTAAAAATTTTTCATTTAATTTTGATTTATCAGGATTATTACTTACAAGGTCGGATACTCTATAATTTATATCACCAACATATTCAGCATCTAAACCCATTGCTCTACAAGGTAAAAAGGCATGTAATCTATGAGAATATATTTTTTTAGCATATTTATATTTTGATAGTAAATCCTGTGCATAATTAATTCTCTGTTTTGGAGTCATATTCATTAGTTCATCAATGTAATGATTAAAATAGTAATTTTTTTCATTTTTGTTTCTTTTTTCCCATTTATTTGGGCAATCAATATAAATTATACTATCTTTATATTGCTCTTGATAACTATTATTATCCGGAATATTTTTAATATCTAACAGTTGAGTAAGACAACCATATAACTCAACATCAACGCCTTTTTTTTTTAGTAAATTAAAAGTGTTGCTATCTCTACACATTATGGGTGAATATTTTTTGTAATGTTCAATACATTCATTTGTATATAAGAGAGGAACATCTTTCGACAAACATGTCGATATGTAAATAGGTATGATCTTATTATTTTTAATTGGAAATTTAATATTATTATTACCCGTTTTCCAATTAGAATTATGCATGAACCAACCATTCATTATTAAGTATATTGTTTCTTCTAGAACGGTTATTAACTCTCCCGTATTATAGTTATAAATTAAATCATAATCATCTCTATCGACAATATAACTAATATCTAATAATGTACTTGTAACTAAGCTCTGAATATCATCTCCGATATTAATCGTCTTATATCCTAAAATTGCATATTTTTTATTTCCCATATAATATATAATGTAATATAAACTTATATTTTGTTTATTCAAATTTATTACAGTTAATTTTTGGAATAATCGTATTATATGAGATATTATTCTTATTTATAAAGTATGCATATATCATTTGATTTGAATATATACCATGTTCATACCTTCCCTTACAATTACGATTTTTATTATTTATTACATTATTGACCCAATTAATATAAGTTATATCATTAAAAATTTTTGTTTTTAAAAATAAATAAAATTTTTTCCAAAATAAACAATTTGTCATATTTGAAATATAGATAAAATCACCATGAAATAATGGGGAATGACAAATACCACTATTATCTGTAAATATTTGCGCACTTTCCAATTCTGTTAATTTTATATAATCTTTAATAATTATATCATATCGCATATGAATTATTTTCTCATAATTAATTTTATCATCTACTAATTCGATTACCTTAGAAATACTATATGCATATGAAAAAATATTTTGAAAATAATTTTGATAATTTATATTATCGTAAGAATATGTGTGTTTTTTTTTACGTAAATGCTTATATCTCTCTTGTAATATCTCAGAATAATTTTTTAAATTAACATAATCTTTGGTAAAATTTATTTGTTTTTCTAAAATATATTTTACTGGTTTATAATCATTTAATATATTTTCCAAATCATTTAAATTACTTATCCATCCATGTAAGTAAAAATCAAATTCAATTTCAGGATTATTATTTATAATTTTATCAAATATACTACTAATACATTTCCTATAATCTATTTTTTTTGATACACCAAAAGCATTAACTTCTAAACTATTATCCAAACATCTACCTCTTAAACAAATTGCTATTTTTTTTGACATTTAATATATTATTAGATAAATAATATATGAATTCTAAATTAACTTGCGTATCAGGATATTGGAAAATTAAAAATAAACATGGTGGTGAATTTGATGATTGGTTTAAAAATAGTTTAAAAATAAATTGTCCATATGTATTTTTTGTAGATAAAGAAAGCATTGAAATTATAAAAAAATATAGAAATGATTTACCAACGTATTATATAGAATTAAATATTGAAGATTTCATAACATATAAATACAAAGATAATATGATTACGAATCGAATGCATTGTCCTTCTATAGAATTAAATTTAATATGGAACGAAAAGATTTTTATGATTCAGCGCGCCTTAAAAATTAATCATTTTTCATCAGATTTTTTTATGTGGATTGATGCAGGAATATGTGTTTATCGCAATAAGATACCACCTTCTATACCTTTTCCAAACATCAATAAATTAAATAAATTACCACAAGATAAATTTATTTATTGTTCGACGCATAATGCGGTCTATAATAATAATTTTAAAAAAAGCCAATATCATTTACATCATCATGTATCAGGAACAACATATATTTTACATAAAAACATTATAGATAGATGTGTCGCACTATATCATGAATATTTAAAACTAATAGACAAAAATGATATATGGACCGACCAAGTTATATGGACTCATCTGTATAAAGATAATAAAGATTTTTTTTATAAATACTGTGACGGTTATGGTTCCATATGTCCTAATCTGTTCTAATCGGTGTCTTAAATGTTCAAAGGTGTAAAAGAGTTCTTTCGTTATATATGTCCATAAAATGATCCCCTATATTAATATATATATATATATCATACTATGGCATTAAAGATGTCAAAAAATGATAAAGCTTTGTTTTACTATTTAGGTCTTACGCTTCTTGTTTTAATTGTATTGGGTGCCGTTTTTGGCATATCCAGTGTAAAGGAATCTTTCGGCATTAAACAAGATAAAAGGAAAGCGCGCAGGGTCTTGAAAAAGTGTTGTATAGCGGAGGGCGGCGACCTCGAGGGGGACGCGGCTAAATCACGAAGAAAATTGTGTAGAGCTGAGATAAAAAAAAAGAACTTTACCTCATGCCAATAGATCTTGTACACCAGAAGCAAATTGAATAAAACATTAATTTTATTCATTTTGCTTTCTTTTTAAAGCTAATTCCTCAATAAAACTCAATTTTGTTTTATTTTGATTATTTAAATTAATTTTTTTAATTATAATTGGCTCTTTTTTGTCTAAATAAGCAGAATTTCTTTGTAACCGTGATATTAAAGTATTATTTTTTTCCTGATTTATCATATCAGTTAATTTTTCTCGAATGCTTGCCAACCATTGCATTTTTTCTCCATTATCGTCGTGTTCAAACTTTTCAGGCATGCATGCATATAAAGCACGCATTTCTATAATATCCAAGCCGGCGAAAGAGTATTTGAACCGTAGATCGGCTAAATGAGTTAAGGCTATTTGATTTGGATCCATATGAACAAGCCATAATACTCTATTTCTCATTAGACGAACTGCCAATTCTTTTTTAAGTTCTTTTTCAATAAGAATATGAACAGATGCGCCCGAATAGATATCATTCGGGATAATCTGTTTCTGTATTTCTAGTGATTCAATATTTTTCAAAAAATTATCATTCTTCCAAGCGGCTTCTATCTCTCTTTGTTCTTCAGTATATTTGGGATGGTTTTTAACGAAATCGTCCCAGCGCTCTAATTCTTTAATATTTTGATGGCAATCCGATTGTGATGTATTTTTAATAGCATTTTTGAGAAACTCTTTAGCATCTTCGTATGAGACCATTTCCGATATGGGTTTAATGCCCGCATTCAACAATTGGGATTTCAAAACCTCAATTTGTTCAAGCAATTCTTTGTCTGTAATGTTATATGTATTTGTAATATTAGGTATTCCAAATGCAGATGATTGATTGGTTTGTATATTTATAGCAATGGTATTGTTCATTTTCTGTTTTTTGCTTAATTGTTCTCTTACTTTAGTGTTATATATTTCCATATTTTTGGCTTTTCGTAAATGAATCAAGTTTTCGGGATTTCTGGCTTCTTTTGGATTTTTAAGATAAAATTCAGACAAAGCTATGTTCGAATAACTCTCTTGGTTCTTCATATACTTACCAATATAATTTCGTAGATAATTTGAATTAAAATATATTTAGAGTTAATCACATGAATAGTCATAAAGAGATAGTAACTAAGCGGAAATGTGTTCATATCTACAAGAATATGGATCAAACCCAAGATAATATAAATGACTATCGGTATGGTTCTGTTTTAGAGTCTTATTGTAATACAATTGAAGAATTAGATGAGGTTAATGATGAATTTGAAGTTTTATTGGAAACCCCTTTCCAAAGTACTAATTCGGATAATTCTTCTCAATTATATCAGGATAATTTGAATTTTCAGGGGAATGAAGAATTCAAAATGTTTGGGAATAACGATACGAAGGAAATTTATGAGGGGGGAAGTAAATTTTGGAGTAATCCCGATAAGGATGAACTTAAAGACATAAAAAATAATAGTACAGATTTAACAAAATCGACTTTTGAAGCTGGAAAAGAATTTTGGGAGAATCGACCATTAATTTCTGAAAAGAAGAATGGGGAGGAGTAGAATCTTAAGCGCTTCCCCCAACATTTAGCTTAAACAATGTAGCCTCATATGCTTCTACTTCGCGAGAATAGCGAAGCTTATCATCTTCCGCGAGCTGTGTAAACTCTGTCTTTTTAGTGTCACTAAGCTTACCCCAGTCTTTAGCCATTTTTTTGATAATATCAGAGAAGGATGCATCCTCCGGCAAAGAATCCTTTACTGCCGAACGGTATTTCTCACAATACAACATATATCCCGACTTAGGGCGCTTGGGGTGATTCTTGTCCTTGAATTTTTTAATACGAATCGAGTCATCAATGAATTTTAGCTCAAATTCTTTGCGGCGGTCAGGTGCGCCCAATTCATCACAAAGATGTTCAATAAGCTTTACATGCGAAGAACGAATCGTTTCCATAACACTGCGGCAGGCAAGGTAGTATTCGCGGTGAGCCATTCTCTATAAATATATATTATAGAGTTCTGCTTATACTCTGAACGCATTTTTGTACATACCGAATATATAATCGATCGGAAGATTCAATTTTTTAGAAACATCTATAATTTCTGCAACTAATTTATCATTTTCATCGGTATATTGTGCATTTTCACCAAACATAAGATAATATGTATATGCCCATGGGCTGGCATTCGTTTCCATTACATGTTGAATAGTATTATCGCACGTTTCTTTACATTTGTTCATTCTTAGAAAAACAATTATTTCCGAATTAGATGAAATATTGGAATATAAATTCATTAATTTTTCAGGAGAATCTGAACGTATGAATAATTTATCACCATTCATTGTAACACTAAACCCTTTTGCGAGATCTTTTAACCATTCCCCATCATCAGATTCTTTGATATGAACTTCAATACATTCTATTCTATTGAAAAGGTTTTCATATTGCTTATTCTTAACACGTACCACATTCAGGTCGTGTTTCTCTGTATTTAGATCCATATTTTCAATCTCGGATTTGACCAATTCAAGGAGTACATTCATATCATTTAAGAGTTTTTGGATGAGATCTAATTCACTTCTATTAAAATTTTTAGATAATAATTCTGTCAAAATGTCTTTATAAATATACACGTATACAGACCATTTTCTGGATTCTGATAATCGTAATTTTTGAATCTTTGATAGATTATTGCTAATTATGCGAATAGCATCTTCAACATTACTTGTTTGAGAAATATCATCTAAATTGTTTTGTGTCTTAATTAATTCAGGAATATATATGTTTGTTACTAATTCAGACAAAACAGATTTATATAATGGGCTTGTTGGTATATTAGAGGCTCCAGATATGACTGTATCAGCAAAATCAGGATAATCATAGAATAATAAGTGTTTATACCTACCTATTCTTTCCCGATCCTTTTTAGAATTTGTTTTACGTTCCTTTATTGTAGATGTAAACGCATATATTTTATCTTCATTATTGTGACCTTCAATATCAACACTATCTCTCAAATAATCAATCTCTAAAAGATGTTTGCAAGTTTTGATTGCTTCCATCATTATTTGGTTTTTAGTTTGTGGTACTTCAAACATTAATACACTCATTAATTTAACTAATAAAAATGATTTGAGAACAACTCAAATTTTAAATAACCATGAAATTATGATTGTAAGCAAATTGAGAGAAGCTTTAAAAAGAAATCAGGTCCTTTTGATACATGGTCCACATGGTTCAGGCAAAACAACCCTTATTAAAAAAGTATTTAATAGTTGTAATTTCCATCTATTCTGCCCATTGGAACCAAATGAATGGGAATATATGCGACATGGAATATCAAATAATCCAAAACAAGTTGTAATTATTGATAATTTAGAAGGAGCTGATTCAACAACTCTCAAACAAATCACTCAATTTCTTACAAAAAAGAGTAAAAGTACCATTATGGTTTTGATTTGTGTAGACCCTTATATCAATAATTTGAGAACATTGCGGGCGAAATTACAACTTCTTCCAATGCCAGCAATAAATAAAGCAGATGCAATATTAAAAGCTGAAAAACTTGGAGCATCAGGAGAAGTCTTATCTAATATTGCAAAGAATGGTATTACTGACTATCGATTATTGGAGAATTTAGCTATACATGGTGGGTCATCTTATGATTCACAAACAAATATTGCTATGAGGAATCCATTTAAAGCATTTAGCTGGCTACTTGGACAAAAGAATAAAGGAAATTTAGAATCAATTGTAGAAGACAACCCATATTTCTATTCTTGTGGAATATTTACAAATTATACAAAAGTGTCTAATAATATTGATACAATTGAGCAATACTCAAAACATTTATCTGATATAGACCATTTGGGTTTTGATGTATCTAATATTCAGAATACTTTACTATCTAAATTGAGTAAACTCAAACAAGTTAGTAAGCCATACATGATTCAATTTCCAAAATTAAATGTAAATTCAAAAGAATTTGATATACGATTATGGAGATCAATTGAACATAGGGATTCTTTATGTTATTTGATAAGATATATCAATACAAACAAAGGACCCAAAAAAAGATTGGAATTCTTACAAAATTGTATAAAATATTACAAGATTAATCCGGATATTGCGGAAAAGGCTTTGATAGTATTAAGTGATACTAAGAAACCAAAATTACGAGTTCATATGAAGAAACTATTCAGTTAAGCAATACTTGTTAATCCATGCAAGTAAGCCAATAAATACATCAAGTAATAGGACTATATACGCATTTTTTTCCCCTTTAAATGCGTATATTGAATATAGGACAAATAACATACCATGAACTGGTCGCAATGAATTCCACCAAATCTTTCCACCAGCTTCTATACCATTTTTTCTTAAATCGAACAAATATAATGATATAAATGAGATACCCAATAATAGTGCTGGAAACGCAGACAGTTTCAAAGCTTTAGTCGATAAATTTTTAGCAATCAGTGCTATACACAATCTTACTCCTAAGCATAATATAAAAAAAGTAAGGGCTCTTTTCATTAATAATTACATGATTTTTAACTGCGTCTCTAAGCTGTTTTCTAAATCTGTAACACTAATATTTTTAAAGTTGAATTGTTCTCCAAATATGTCATAATCTCCAACACAAATATTCATAATTTTTTCGCAAATCATTCTTTCTCCTGTTTTTAGAGTAAATACATTTTCGTCTGTAAAGAAGATATGATTACCATATTTATCCTTAATTTCAACGATGATATTCAAGTAATTTAAATGAGTTTGATTTGTCCAGCATTCGTTTCTCTTGCCAATAATTTCATATTGGAAGTTATATCCGTAATTTTCAAATAAATCCTTTAAATAATTAAAAGAATATTCCATTTTGAAGATTATAAGTCATATTTCATGAATTTATTAATCATTTTTTTTAATTTTTGGTATAAAAATCAATAATCGATGAATTAATTATGCCGATATATACAGATTACGACGAATGGTCTAAAAATCTGGGTCCATGTGATATTCTTCTTTTTACTAAAAAGGGTGTGGATAGATGCATAAACAATTGTAAATCAAATGATTTAGGTACACATTCTGAATATGTACATGTAGGGGTTGTTTGTCCCACACAATTTATAGATTTTGATAACAAAGATCCAAATGAAACATACATATTAGAGTCTAAGATATATGGCTCACGCGGAATAAAGGATATTCGTACTAATAAATTGGACGGCGGATTACAAATTAGAAATTTAAGAGAAATAGCTACAAAAAAACTAAAAAAAAATTATGCCTTAGCCTGTTATAAAATAAGACATAATAAATTCAAATATAACCTGGAAGAAGAAAGGGATTTGTCTAAAGAGGAATTTGAAAAGTATGTAGAGCACAATTTCAAGGCAACTCAATTAAGAAATATATGGAAGAATTGGCAAAGTTCTTCTTATGATTGGATAAATTGCTATACTGCTCCCGGATTTCATACTCCCGAACTTATTTCCAAAAAAAATAAAAAATTATTTTGCTCAGAGTTTGTTATAAAATTATATCAGAAAATATCAATCATTGATACCGGATTAGAGAGTGAATCAATTGGTCCAAAAGAACTTGGAGATTGGATAAGTGATATAATGGGTGATTCCCCCTTTAATCCAGATGGTTATTTATTAAAAAAGAGACCAGAATTGAATAGACAAAATACGATACATTCGAAAACACAATCTTTTTTTATAAAATGTTATTGGTATTGGGTTGTTTTTTCTGGTTATGGTACTAGTAAATATAATGGATCGGACGAACCGGGATATTAAAAAAATGAAAGGGATTATTAGATATTAAGTATAAAGGAATAATATAGTAATATACGAAAATGCGTGGAACAGCTGTTATTGATGTATTATGGAATAAGTTCTTTGAGAATATGGAGAGTCGAATAGTAGTTCAAGGCTACAAATATGAATAATTTAAGTCGACCGCCAACACATTTTGCGGCGATTGTTCAGGGCGGTCATATAAAGAGTATTGGAGTTCAAAGTTTGGCAGGAACAAGTAAGATAGGGAAGGGTCGGAAGAAAGTTGTAACGCGTCATGCAGAGATGGATGCGATATATAAGTTAAGCAATAAGAGTTGTTTGATGAAAAAGGGAGCCCGATATGAGTTATATAGTGTTCGATTTCGGCAAATTAATGGATGTTGGGTTGTTGGTAATGCGAAGCCATGTGAGCAATGCCAAAATATGTTAATGGAACATGGAATAAATCGGGTCATTTATTCAAATGATGCAGGAACACTTGTTAAGGGAGACTTAAAGAATATGCATTGTAAGCCTACAAATGGAACAGTTATCGCTAGTCGTTCAAGGGATGGTCATAAGATGATATCTCCATTTAGAGTGATAGGGGCATTTACACAATGTCGTTGCTGTTAAAATAAAATATAAAATAATATAAATGATACAAGGACCTGTTCCACTTTTATGCTTTGTCTTAATGGTTATTCTTGCTACTCTATTTTTTTGTAATTATACTAAAAATAATGATAAATTGGTTAAACTTCCTGTAATGATGACAAAAGAGTCACTTGTCAATATTAAGAAATCTACTGATGAATGTGTTGAAAAACACAAAGTAGAGGAAAAATTACAAAGAAATATGTACAAATCTCATCATAATCTTAAATAAATTATGTATAGATTATATGGAAGCAATTCCGATGTATATCGCCGTAATGTTAGCACTACTATTGATGCTTATCTCTCTAATGGTATATTTTTTTGTAAAAAAAGGAATTTCTTCAGAAGATTCAGACAATGAGTATGTAGAGGTAGAAGTAGAGGAAACGGATTTTTTACCAAATGAAACAAAATTAATGAGAAGGGAAAGAAGAGCAAGAAGAGCAAGAAGAGCAAGAAGAGGTGGTTTACAAAATGAAAAAGAATTAATGAGAAGATTACGAACGGGTGGTTTAGAAGGAAGAGACTGCTGGGGTATATGTAGAATGTGTCGTACAAGGGGATATAATGATTGTAATAAGATATGTAGAAATTGTAAAAAACAAGATAGCTAGAAGTAATGGAAGAATTAAATAAAAGAAGTGATCACATTTTTGTAGGTGGACAAATAATTGGTTATAACTTACTCAAAAATATAGGATCTAATATAAAAAATACTATATTATATCATCAAAAAAGACTACACGATAGTCTTAAAAATAGTCCAAATCGACGTCAGTTTCGTATTGAAGGGATGAAAATGAGCAATATATCTTATGTAAATAAAATATCTTTTACACCTGTACCACCACCAGAGCTGGAATATGTTACAGAGGGTTCATATAATTCTATATTTAAGACAAAAGATAGTAAATATGCTTATAGAATAAGTAGCGAGTCTATAGAGGCTGAGAGCGAAGAGGCTCACGAACAAATTTTAGAAATTTTATTAACAATTCGTCTTTCAAAATTAGGTATTTCTCCAAAAGTTATTGATGCGTTTTTTGTTAAGACAGATAAAGAAGATGGTCTAAATACTAACTCTATAATGATAACAGAATATTCAAAAAATGGGTCTCTTGCGAGTTTTTTTGATTCACCAAAATGTACTTCAGAAATTATACCAAATTTAGTATCTCAGTCTGTAGAACTATACAAAAAAATGGTAAAAAACAATGTGTTTTGTACTGATGTAAAACCTGGGAATATGCTTGTAACAGAGTCACATAAACTTTACTTAATCGACTTTGATGATACTTTTTGTGCTTATAAAGAATCAGGAAGATTTAATGGAGAACATACATATCGGTATGGAAAAGAACTTTGTGAATTATGGAAACCAGATATAATAAATTCAGATGAAATCGTTCAGAAGGGATTTCTCGGATTGAATCTACTTCAGGTTGCGGTTGTTGCTATAACAGATATATCTCTCTTTAACACTGAGAACGCTTTAGAATATGCTAAACAATTAGTATCAAATAATATATTGTTTACAAAAGATGAGTTGGCAAGTATTGTATTATGCTCATATATACCAGTTAGTAGAAGCTGGAATGGATATACAATTCTAAAACACTACTTGATTGGTATGGATGAACCATCTATGCTTTATGGTAATCTTATTAGCGATGATCCTGTAACAATTATTCTTGGAGCATATTTATTATGTATAGTTGGTAAAGAAGATTGTATAAGAATTTTGAAGTCAATGTCTAAGAATGATACGCTATTAAAAGTATCCGATAATAGTGATTTTCCAGTATTTGATCCAATGAAATACTGGAATGATAAGACACGAGGAAAAAACCCGCATATGAGAAAGATACCGAATCCACCTCTACGAGTAGATATTACCCCACCGCCACTCCCATTACCACCAGGAAAAGTTGTAACACCGTTATTACCAGAAAAACCGTTATTACCAGAAAAACCGTTATTACCAGAAAAATATAGAAAGATTGCCG
>Ga0257110_1000413_pt1 | contig 21332 bp, 18 predicted proteins | sample LP_taG_7_FD_190184 | JGI IMG/M metagenome (GOLD analysis project Ga0257110, IMG submission 190184) | Marine microbial communities from Northeast Subartic Pacific Ocean, Canada - LP_J_2015_P26_10m | ecosystem: Environmental > Aquatic > Marine > Oceanic | place: Canada: Northeast Subartic Pacific...
CCAACATCCCACGGCACGTTTACGGGGCCGCCTGACATAAAATGACCCGCTCCCAGTGGGAGGTTAGTATCAGAAAGTAGTGCAGTCCGTCGGCGATCGGCAGCCGGGGGGGCAAGCTGACCGCAATCTGTTCCACTTCTTATACTATCGGCTCCATCTAAAAGACTTCACCGCGGGTCGTAAACTTCAGGCCACCATAAGGGGCCTTTAACACTGGTTAGCTCCGCGCAGGAGGGCTAGCCACTTACTGTGTGCCAAAGGCAATCCATCAATCGCCGTGTCGGAATCATTGGGGGGAACCCAATACCCTGAAAGCGTTGCGGGGCAAAACTCTGTGGAACACTGGCATTGGTGAGCTTGAGGTTTCGATCTCGCCTAGCTCGACCACAACCACAACAAAACTGTAAAAGTCATCTCAAGCTACTCGGCAGCATTTGGTGCGATAAAGACACACAGGCGCCGCGTAGGGCACCTGTGTATTTGTCAGATCAGGCGAAACTTGAACGACTGTTACAGCCACTAAACCGACTGTCTTATCCTACGGCATTTGATTCGTTGGGAGGCTCAGAGGAGGCCGTTGCGGCTGACCATATAACAACCCCAAACGCTATTTTATTGACGAAGTCTGCAAGGTTGTAAACCAGGTTTAATGTAGCAGGACTGCCATCGACGGAGTATCCCCACAAGTAACCCAGTGGATAGATTGACCAGCCAAAGGTGACGATGATTCGTAGTGCATTAAACGCCTTTTGCGAAGCGACGGTTCCCTCGCTAGCGTTAATTTTACTGGCCTCACCCAGAAAGATTTCGTAAATAATATATAACCAAGCGACAGTCCCGATGACAAACCCACCCCACAGGATTGAGCTGTCTGAGGCATTTACTTCGCCCAAATAACCCGCGATTAGCATGGTGACTGACGCTATCAAGAGCCGCCAAAACAGGCTCGCGCCAATCACTGCGATGGCCGCAAGGATCAAATAAAACTCAATGATTTGTAGCGGAACGGTTAACAACCAGTCCACGTAGCGAAAGACGGTTGGGCTCTCGCCGGTGCTGACCCAAACCTCGCGCATATAAAAATAATGCAAGGCTGCAATGCCAGTCACCATGGCAGCTACGGTCAGTGAGGTCTTCCACTTACCAATAGCCCTGTCTCGCTCTACGTAGAAGAAATAGGTAGCAGCGAGCATGGCAGCTGAGATCACCCAAAAAGAAACTCCAACATAGTCAGTTGGGTTAAGTGCCATCATGTTATTCATTTTCATAACCTCTGTAGTTGACCCACATTTGGGCATCTCCTAGATAGTATATGTAAATGATAATCATTCGCAATAGCAAGATCAGTTATTATGCAGGGGACGAAATAAATTCAAGTTAAACTATATAAACCATTGTTTATATTGATTTTAATGAAAATATAGGCGGTTGGTTTTCTGGTCAAATCTACTCGTTCTCAGACCCGTGCTGAGCCACTAACGGCGTGTGTGCGAGCATTGGACATCCCGTAAGAGGTGCCACATCGGCTCTCCAGCATGAACGGGGGGCTATCGCATTCAGCCTTGGCAGCGCCGCTAATCCCGATGATCACTTGCAGGAAATGACCTGGCTTTTAGGTATGCTTAGGCGTCATTAAGCAAACGAAACTGATCTGTCGAAAGGGTGTTTAAAACCGACAGCAATGTTGACCCTTGAACCTAAAAAGCACGCTCCTGAGCATTACTAGCAGCGAAGCGGAGCAGGAGAAAACGATGAACCCATTGCAGTCACGGTACGCTAACAAAGTGGCCGTTATTACCGGCGCCGGCGGTGGAATAGGTCGAGCAGCCTGTGTGCGACTGGCTAGCGAAGGTGCTTCGATAGTCGCGGTTGATCTAGATGAAACAGCCCTGGCCGAAACGGCTGAACTCGTCGAAGGGGCTGGAGCTGCTGTGCATAGTGTCATCGCAGACGTAGGCGACGCCTCTCAGGTGCAGCAGTATGTTGATGAGGCAGTGGCGAGCTTTGGCGGCATAGATCTTCTTTTTAATAACGCAGGCATCATGGGTCAAGTGGCGCCACTAGAGGAGTTAGATGAACACGTCTTTGATGATCTGTTTCGAATCAATATAAAGAGTGTTTGGTTAGGAATGCGGTGTGTTAAGTCTGCCATGGAGGCTCGCGGCGGCGGCGCTATCATCAATACGGCCTCGGCAGCAGGGTTAACGGCTACGCCAACGTTATTTGGCTACGGAGCGAGCAAGCATGCAGTGGTCGGGATGACTAAAACAGCCGCTGTTGAAATGGCCCACCTGAATATACGCGTTAACTGCATTTGTCCTGGCATAGTCGAGACCTCGATGATCAGAAAAATTGAAGATCAATCTGTCTCGATCGGCGTCGTAGTGAGCGCTGATGAATTTAAAAATAGCTATAACCAGAGGGCACCTCTTGGTCGTTACGTCAGACCATCAGAAGTTGCCGCACTGTTAGCTTTTCTGGGCTCAGACGAGGCGTCAATGATCACGGGGGAGTCCTCGGTGATTGACGGCGGCTTTTTACATTCTTAACGTCTGGTACGAGTGCTGATATCGTCCTTCCCTCATCAGCACTAGCGGATGAGTTGTTACTAAAGCTCGGCAACGCCGTTAACGCCCAAGACTAAAGCCACTCACCCCCGGCACATCTCTTTGCTCTTTCGATGAAAGACTCGAACGGGTCGCATCAAGGTCGCCAGCCTAGCGAGCATGGACTAGGCCGTTGTGATCTACTGGGCCCCATGCGATATCAAAGGGCAGACTGCCACAGGCCTTAAAACGCGGTGTGCAGGCGGTGTTCCAAGCACGGCGTAAGATGCCGGTACTCACTCGAAGCTCACATAAAAAGTCAGCCGCAGATGAACATCATCGTCGGGCTTTACGCCCAACTCGTTGACGCCGTAGTGGGTCCACACAATATTGGGGCTCACAGTGAAATGTGAATTGAAACGGTATTCCACGCCGGCAACGAGGTTGGTCGCTTTCGCGGTCGGGTCAAACGGGATGTAAGCAATATCATTGCCTTTCACGCTCGGTTTGAACAGGCGATGCAGTTGCGCCATGACACTCCATGGTCCACCTAATTTCATCACTCCCATTAGCGCAGCGAGTTCAAGATCTGGGTCCTCGCCTCTATCCTGATGGGTATATTCCAAACCCAGAGTATATTGCTCGGTCTTTTTACCCACCAGAAATTGCACGGTGGATCGATCGTAAGGCCCCGGTCGTGATTCCCAGTCTAGATAGGCATCGACTAAGAGACCGGTCGATCCGCGCCAGGTGATACCGCCCATGGTTTTATTAAAAGAGTTTTTGTCTGCCTGCCAGGTTGCCTTAGAGCCGTGCATCACCCGATAGCTCAAGCCTCCCACAACTGGTAATGGGCCCGATAACTTCAACCCCACATCACGCGCTGCAATGCCCTGTATGTCTGGCGCAGTGCGCACCAAGTAGCGCTTGCCCCAAAAGGCTTCCATTACGTCATAGGTGATAGTCGGAATAAGCCCCCCCGACAGCCGGTGATCGCCCAGTTTTTTCGTTACCCCTAAGTCGAGAATCCGATGCGCCATTTCATAATTTTCAAACGCACCCTCGTGGTAGGCCTCGAGCCGGGCCCTGCCAGACCACTGGTCGCCAAACTTGCTATCCGCGGTAAGCAGCAGTCGGCGCAGGACCGCCCCCGACGCACTGTCACCCTCAAAAGTATGGTGGCTGGGAACGTGGTAAAGATCACCGAAGAAAAAGCCGCCAAAGTCTGCATCGAGGCTCTCATTGGCGCAGACAGTGGGCGCACTCATGAAGCTTAAGCAGGTCAGTACAAGTAGCCATTTGGTCAGCGCGTTGTCGCGGTGTTGAGTCTTTTTCACGCGCCTAGGTTCCCACAAGGTTCGAGCAGTGTCTCGTTTGACGGCTGCTCATCAACTTCGTCTGCAAGCTCAAAGCTTAGCTCGATCAATGCCGCCCCAAGATCGCCAGCCAGAGTGTTTGCTCAGGTCGGCCATATTGCTATTGCGGTGATTGTGAAGCAATAGCGCGATAGCTCAGTCGACCGAGTCGAGTAAGAGTAGAGGTGGGCGCTCAGAGCAATTCGCTACGGGGATGCCAACACGATTCTCAGCTGCAATACCGTTAGCGAGCATTGCTTGGGTATTGTTGCGACGTCGAGGGTTTGAGCGTTGATTACACAGTCGATCGTACCTGTTGGGGTGACGAAGGTGCCGGCGTGGCGCGATACTGATGACGCTTACGATGGGCTGTTGTAACCTGCTCCTTATAGCGGAGCTTGTCATCGTAGCCGCTATAATGGCTGATGCGCCGGTGCCGCTTTGGCTAATGACGCCAACCACACTGAGGAAAAAAATCATGAGTTACGAATGTTTTGATCTCACTGTTGCCGAGGGCATCGCGCATATTCGTTTTAATCGCCCCGATAAGGCGAACTCCATGATCCCCTCTTTCTGGACAGAGTTGCCTGACGCGGTGAATGCGCTCTCCAGAGAGGCCGAAGCGCGGGTCATTGTGCTCTCGGCTGAGGGTCGGCACTTCTCCTCCGGCATGGATATTGCTGTTTTCACAGACGGAGGCTTAGAGGGCCCCGACAGTGACAGCCGTTTTGTTCGCGCAGAAGCGTTTCGTCATCACTGTATGGCACTCCAAGATGCTTTTACCTGCCTAGAAGAAGCACGGATGCCTGTGCTGGTGGCTATTCAAGGAGCAGCGGTGGGCGGCGCCATGGATCTGATTACTGCCTGTGACTGCCGTTACGCCACGAAAGATGCTTTTTTCTCGGTTCACGAGACTGCTATTGGTATGACGGCAGATGTAGGCACTTACCCGCGCTTGGTCAAGCTGATTCCTGAGGGGTGGGCGCGTCAAATGTCTTACACCGCTGAGCGCGTCAGTGCTGATAAGGCGCGAGATATTGGTCTTGTGAACGAAGTGTATGACACGGCAGAGGACATGCTCGAGGCGGTCATGAATATTGCCAGACAGATAGCCGCACATGCGCCCCTCGCCGTGTCGGGCGCTAAGCGCATGGTCAATTATGCTCGTGATCACACCACGGCAGACGGTCTCGATTACATTGCCACCTGGAATGCAGCCATGCTCGATGGTGAGGCTATTCGCACTTCTTATATGGCGCAGGCCCAGGGCGAAAAGCCTGAATACGATGCTTTGCTGCCCGTCAAAAAAACCGCAGGTGAATAAAAAATCGCAGCGAATAATGATAAGCGTGAGCCGACACCTCGAGTACGTTAACGAACTAATGAATGTTTTTTTATCAGTCGTTGTTGGCGTGCTTGAGCCAAATATTCGGCGCCGCTGACGGCGCGATCAGCGCGGCGTAGGCTCCTTAATCAACTAGCGGATGGGGGTCTGCCATGGTGCGTCAAGCTCGGCGATCGAGACAGGTAAGGATCAGGTCTCGATCGACTCTCGAGTAGCGCTGGAACGCTGTAACAACAGCACCGGGATGACGCCCACCAATACGATTACGACCGCGGGTAGCGAGGCATCGGCCAAGCGCTCATCGCTTGCCAATCGATAAACGCGCGTGGCGAGGGTGTCAAAGTTGAAGGGCCGTAAGATCAGTGTCGCGGGTAGCTCGCGCATGACATCAACGAACACGAGGAGACTGGCAGCGAGGATGCTGGGTCGCAGCAGTGGTAAATGAATGCGCCACAGTACCTGACTCGGTGCGGCACCCAAGGTTCGAGCGGCGGCATCGATGTCAGGGGAAATGCTGGAGAAGCCAGCGTCCACCGACTGATAGGCAACTGTCAGAAAGCGACAAACATAAGCATACAACAGCAGCGCAATGCCGCCAGAGAGCATGAAGCGAGCGCTGGCGGGCCACCACTGAGCCAATGTGCCTGATGCGTCTAGTATGGCGAGTGCCAGCAAGATACCGGGCAGTGCGTAACCTAGGGTGGATAGGCGGATCAGACCATAATTAAGCGGGCTGGGGTTCAGGCGTTTTAGGTACGCTAATCCCCACGCAATCATCGTGGCCATGATGCCGGTCGCAATGGCCAGCGAGGTGCTGTTGAACACGAGGGTGCCAAAGTGCCTGTTCGATGACAGGTGCCAGTGCTCAACCGCGTATATCGCGAGTGTGCAAACGGGCACTACGAATCCCAACAAGACCGGGACGCTGCAGATCGTCACGGCGAGGAGAGCGCGTGCACCAGTGAGTGAGATGGGGGTGGCACGAGAGACATCGCTGCGGTCGACCGCACTGCGGCGGCTGCTCTCCTCGAGCCCGATGAGTGCGATGACAAATAACAGCATGAGCGACGCGAGCTTGAGCGCTGCACCACTGTCGCCGAAACCAAGCCACGTTCGATAAATCCCCGTCGAGAAGGTCGGCACTGAGAAGTAACTGACCACTCCAAAGTCCGCGAGCGTCTCCATTAAAACGAGCGCGAGGCCGCCGATAATAGCGGGGCGAGCAGCGGGGAGTGCGATACGAAAAAACGCGCTGTAGGGGCCGTGCCCTAGTACCCTGGCGGCGTCAAATTGAGCGCCCGAGCGCCCTGCAAAGCTATTGCGGGCGAGCAGGTAAATATAGGGGTAGAGCACCAGCGACAGTAAAAGTGCGGCGCCCGGTAAGGTCCGGATCGACGGCAGTTGCAGCTCGCCGATTCCCAACGCAAACCATGACCGTAGCGCACTCTGCACGGGGCCGGACACTTCGAGCAGGTCGGTGTACACATAAGCCACAATGTAGGCAGGTGCCGACAACGGAAGCATCAATAGCCAAGATAAAGTGCGCTGCCCTCGAAATGAGCAAGCGCCGATCAGCCAGCCAGTGGAGACACCAAGGATGAGCGAAAACGTGCCAGTGAGCCCCATTAATAACAGCGAATTCAAGACATAGTCGCTGAGCACCGTCGCCTTGAGGTGGCTCCATACTGGCGTCGGCGAGCCGGTGATGGACAGCAGGGTGACCAGAATGGGCACCGCCACTAGGCCTGCCATACACCAAGCGGGTAACGCCCAAAGAGCGCTAGATCGAAGTAAGGGATTACGCATAGACTGTCGCGTGCTGTCTTTCAAGTGGTAGTGTATCCAGATGCTCGTAATTGACAAAGTATCGCACCGATTTAACGACAACGCGGTGCTCACTGATATTTCGCTTCAGTGCGATAGTGGCAAGATCACCTGCCTCATCGGGCCGTCGGGTTGTGGTAAGACCACTCTGCTCCGCTTGGTGGCGGGTTTGTTAACGCTACAGTCTGGGCAGATCACGCTTGATGGCGAGTCGCTGGCTAGTGCCTCACTGAGGCTGCCCCCAGAGCAACGCTCCGTGGGTATGGTGTTTCAAGAGGGGGCGCTGTTTCCTCACATGACGGTTGCCGACAACATTGCATTTGGTCTGCCAAAAAAAGGCGCCTATGACAGCGCCTTGCAATGGCTTGGTCGGGTTGGTCTGCCCGATTTTGCTAATCGTTACCCTGAGAGTTTATCGGGGGGGCAGCGTCAGCGTGTGGCGTTAGCGCGCGCTTTGGCACCAGAGCCGCGGGTGTTGTTATTTGATGAGCCCTACGCCAATTTAGATGTGCCGTTTCGTCGAGCACTGCGCGAGGATGCTCGGCAGATTATTCGTCAAACAGACTCGATTGGTTTATTGGTGACCCATGATCCCGACGAGGTGTTGACGGTGGCAGATCACGTGGTGGTGCTCGATAACGGTGGCATTGTCGACGTGGGTGCACCCCAAGGGTTATTCGACGCACCGAGATCGACTTACGGCGCGGAGCTGTTTGGTGAGCCACAGGTTTTTGACGCCACAATGCATGATCAAGTGATCACGACGGCGGTGGGGGATTGGGATCGTTCCACGTTGATCGATCCGACGATTTCGAGCGATGCCCTCAAGCTAGTCGTGGATGCAGATCATCTGTTGATTGACCCCGATCCACAGGGGCTTTTGATCGACGAGATCAGGGCGGTGGGCAGACTCGATCGTCTCTATCTCAAGTCGAGGGAGGGGGATGCCATTACCTTTCTGGATTGCTTGAGAGTGGAGGGCAGAACGCTGTCGGCAGGCATGCGGGTTCGTGTGACACCTAAAACCGGTAAGGTCTTTGCCAGTCCGGCATCCCTTGGTTGATAAGTAGAATGATTCTCATTACCATTAACCGCTTCATACAATCGTGCTTGGCACCCTAAAGGCTCACTCTATGCGCACATTATCGAAGATCGTCGCCTGCTGGATGGCCTTGTTGTCACTCACTGCCTGCGACAACAGGGAATCGCAAGACACTGCGGGCGAGGTGAATTTGTATTCCTCTCGGCATTACGACACGGATCTCGCCCTCTACGATGACTTTACCCGAGACACGGGGATTCGGGTCAATCGGATTGAGGCGGGGGCCGATGAGTTGATTGCGCGTATTCAAAGTGAGGGCGAGTCCAGCCCTGCCGATCTTTTGATCACCGTCGACGCGGGCCGGTTGTGGCGGGCTGAGCAGGCGGGGATCTTTCAAGCTGTGGACTCTGCGGTTTTGACTGAGCGATTACCGGACAATATGCGACACCCCGAGGGTCTGTGGATTGGTTTATCTAAGCGGGCCCGAGTGATTGTTTATAACCGTGAGGCGGGGTTACCGACGCCGCTCGCTGACTACACTGATCTCGCAGATCCCACCCATGCAGGCAAGGTGTGTATTCGATCTTCCAGCAACATCTACAACGTGTCACTGATGGCCAGCATCGTGGCGCATCTGGGTGAAGCGGCGGCGGAGTCATGGGCGGAGGGCGTTGTCCGCAATTTTGCTCGAACGCCTCAAAGCAACGACACGGGACAGATCCGCGCCGTCGCCAGCGGCGAATGTCAGATTGCGGTGGTGAATACGTACTACCTCGCTCGCTTAGCCGCGTCTGACGACCCAGCCGATTTAGCGGTCGCCGCAGCGGTTGGCATTGTGTTCCCCGGTCAGCAAGGCAACGGGACGCATGTGAATATCAGTGGCGCTGGCGTGGTCAGTACCTCGCCAAACCGAGACAACGCGATTCGATTTCTTGAGTATTTGACGAGTGATCGAGCACAATCGTTATTTGCCGATGGCAACAACGAATATCCGGCGGTGCCCAGTGTGGGTGCCTCCTCCAAGGTGGCGGCACTGGGAGAGTTTAAAGAGGATGGGCTCAGCGCAACTGAGTTGGGCGTTCATCAGTCGACCGCGATCATGGTGTTTGACCGCGCAGGATGGCAGTAAAGGGTCATTGCGCCACTGAGCTAAGTCACGGTCGAGAATGAGCGGGTTGCCGTTGCTAGCGTAACTGGCCAGCAGACCGCGACCTGTTTTTACAATGCTTCAAACAGGAAAAGGAGTTCAAAATGAAACACGTTTTTTTAGCTATCCTCGTTTCAGGGTTCGGTGTCTCGGCCTTCGCTGATGGTCACGGCAACATGCTCTCTTTTGAACAACGGCAAGACAGCGCGGAGATGACGGTGACCTCTGTCAATTTGACTCAGGACGGTGGCTCGATCAGTGCCGAGGGCGAAATGGGCGAGTACGGTCGAGTTTATTTGACTTACACGCTGACAGCTGACTCAAATGGAATGTCCGGTACGGTAGTAGGAGAAGGCAGAGGCGCATTGCAAGATGGCTCTTTTGCTTCAGGTGCTGGCACGGGAGCTTACACTCGTGACGGCACAACGTTCACGATGCACGTGTTGTTCAGGATTAATGACGGCACCCAGAACCTAGACAAGATTGTATTTAATGCGTTCACTCGTGAACTGACTCACGATGTCTTTATTGTGAAGTGAGGGCTGACAGCGACAATGCAGCTTTAGCAAAAGGCGCACCCCGGTGCGTCTTTTTTTGTGCACTACCGATGGCATACCGATTGGCAATAACACTCTCTCCGCAGCAGGGGTCAATGTTTCCCGCCTCACCATGACTAGTGCGTGTTGCCAGCGCTGATGAGTCCACTGCAGTGATAGGCATCGAGTGACGGGATAGCGACCGGCAAGGCCCTAACCTATTATCACCAAAACGGTTGGCATGATAAAAATAGACAACTCCATTACTATCGCGGACTCTTGCACCATTGATAATGATGTCGGTGCAACATTGAGGGGAGTGCAGCATGCCTGGGTTGGATAAGACGGTTAGCAGCTACGAAGAGGCTTTGGCCGGCCTCGATGACAATATGACCATCATCGCTGGCGGTTTTGGTCTTTGTGGTATCCCTGAGAACCTCATTAAAGAAATCAAGCGCCGCGGCACTAAGGGACTCACTATTGCCAGCAACAACGCCGGCATCGACGGTGCTGGTTTGGGCTTGCTGCTGGAAGATCAGCAGATCAAAAAAATGATTGCCTCCTACGTGGGAGAAAACGCGTTGTTTGAGCAGCAATTACTGAATGGCGAGTTAGAAGTTGAACTCACTCCTCAGGGAACCTTGGCTGAAAAAATGCGAGCGGGTGGTGCAGGCATTCCCGCTTTTTATACGGCCACCGGATACGGCACTCCGGTTGGTGAGGGCAAAGAGGTCAGATCATTCAATGGCCGCCACTATATTCTCGAAGAAGCCCTGCGGGGCGATTTTTCCATCGCTAAGGCGTGGAAGGCCGATCGCTACGGTAATTTGATGTTCCGAAAAACCGCGCGCAACTTTAATCCGTTGGCCATCATCGCCGGCAAGATTGCGGTGGTAGAAGTTGAAGAGATCGTAGAGGTGGGGCAGCTCGATCCAGACGAGATACATTTGCCCGGCATTTATGTCAATCGCCTGATACAAGGCACGTTTGAGAAGCGCATCGAGCAACGCACCGTGCGTGACGCATGAGAGGGGTCTTATAATGGCATTGACGCGTGAACAGCTTGCGCAACGCGTTGCGCAAGAATTCAGAGATGGTTATTACGTCAATCTCGGTATTGGCATCCCCACATTAGCGGCTAATTACATTCCCGAGGGGATGGAAGTCATGCTGCAGTCTGAGAATGGGCTTCTAGGCATGGGGCAGTTTCCGTTAGAAGAAGAAGTCGACCCAGATCTGATTAATGCGGGCAAACAGACGGTGACCATGGTGACAGGCGCGTCGTTATTTTGTTCCGCTGAGTCCTTTGCAATGATTCGGGGCGGCCATGTTGACCTGACGGTACTGGGCGCCTTTGAGGTGGACTGCATGGGTAACATTGCGTCATACATGATCCCAGGGAAACTCGTCAAAGGAATGGGTGGTGCGATGGACCTGGTTGCTGGTGCTGAGAGGATCATCGTGACCATGACGCACGCGTCTAAATCAGGGCAATCAAAACTGTTATCAGAATGCACGTTGCCGCTTACCGGTAAGGGGTGCATTAAGCGCGTGCTGACAGATCTAGCTTTGTTAGATGTTGATAACGGGCACTTTATTTTGCGAGAGCGGGCGCCGGGTGTCACGGTTGAAGAAATCATAGCCCTCACCGAGGGAGCGCTTGTCGTTGAGGGTGAGATACCCGAAATGACGTTTTAATATCGACCGTATGCCGGACTACTGCCCTTCGAGATAAGTCCGCATAATGCACGAGGCCAAAACTATTGTGTTGCAATCGCGGTTGCGCGGGCGCCCTTGTCTAGCCTAGGTGAGTGAGGCGCCGAGGCTGTTAGGCGAGTCATGCCGCTGGATGACGCGTGAGGGTTTGGGGCAAGCGATATCGGATCCTGTGTGGCTCTGCACGTCCTCCTCTTGTAAACTGCCCTGATGCGCAGTGTCTGCATCGACGCCGTGGTACCCAGCACTTTTTTGATTTGCCTCAGCGGCCGATAAAGGACACCTGTGAAGACAGTCGTAACAGCAATACCCGATCTCGAGCACGAGCTACCGGCCGATACGGCCGACGCGCCTGAGTGGCTAAAAGACGCCTTGCAAGTGCCCCGCGAGGAGGGCTGGGTCGCGTCGGGCGGTGCCAATATTCATTACTTTCGTTGGGGTAATCCAGAGAATCCAGGGCTACTACTGATGCATGGGTTCTTAGCGCATTCTCGCTGCTTTGCCTTTATTGCACCCTTTTTAGCCGAGCATTATCACGTTGTGGCGTTTGATTTTTCTGGCATGGGCGATTCGGATCCACGTGACCACTATACCGATGCCGTTCGTGCCGCCGAGGTGGAAGATGTGGCCCGCGCGACGGGTTTGTTTGACCACGCGATGAAGCCTATCGTCATTGCGCATTCTTATGGCGGTCATGTGGCCATAACGGCGATGCAGGACCAGCATGCACTGTTTGGTGGAGTCATTATTTGCGATTTAATGTTGCTTCGCCCCGAGCGTGTAAAGGCTTTTTTTGAAGCGGAAAAGCCGCTCCGTGGGGGAGAGCCTCGCCCCAATCGCATCTATCCTGACTATGAGACGGCCCGGGGCCGCTTCGTGCTGACACCTCCGCAACCCGTGACGGTTCCCGCTCTATTCGATTACATGGCCTATCACTCGCTCAAGCGGGCTGAGGGTGGTTGGAGCTGGAAGTTTGATGCGGGCGTGTTTCAAGGCGAGTTCGGTCAGCAAGAGGGTATGCTGCGGCTCGGTCATGTCATTGCCAAAACACCGGGGCGTAAAGCCATCGTGTACGGCCAGGACAGTGTCTTATTTGATGATGATTCTGCTGATTATCTGCGAGAGTGTGGGGGGACTGACATACCCACCATAGGCATTCCCGGCGCCCGTCATCACTTGATGCTAGACGAGCCGATTGCCTTTGTGAGCGCGCTGCGCGCGGTGGTGACTCAGTGGCTAGCGCAGTAATGCTGGATGTGAAGGCGGTCATCTAAGGCGAAAAAAAATCATGCCGTGTAGCCGATCAGCACAGGTAGGGTGCGCATGGATACCGCCTCAGTCTAACTGAGGCTCCTGTTAATCAGACAGGCTTCGCCAGTCTGCTGAACCACTCAACATGTCGGCCACCCATTGGTAAGCCGGAATACCCTCGACTTCGCGAGAAAACTGAGCTTGTAGGAAGGTGTGGCTCGTGCCATCGGCAATAAAACTTTTGAAGCGCTCCGGATGCGCCGCTGCGAGCGCTTCCATTTCTGGCAGCAACGCCGCTTCAAACGCCTCGCCGCCAATACCAACGAACACATCAGCGATGACGGAGTCTTGTTTGGTGCTCATGAACCCCATGCGAAGATTAGGGTCCTCATTGAGCTGGTAAATATGGTAACCCGTTGTGTGTCCCGCCTCACTCACGCAGTCATTACAATCATCTGGAAAAAAGCGAGTGGCATTCCACTCGTTACTGACAAAGTCGACGTAACCCGGACGTGAGATACCCACGCCTGAGTCATTGATCAGATCGATTGGTGTATCCGGATATAATTTTCGCACCAATGGCAGCATGTAATCGGTGCCAAAACCTCCTGCGCTATTGCCCGTGAGCAGTATGCGGTCCGGTGCGGGAAACGTTGAGGCAATGACATCTATCGATGCAGAAAGATTTTTCAGGCCATGATGATAGCGATCCACGACGCCATCGTCGTCGGTGTCAATTGCTGTATCACCGGAGAACACCGAGCCATCACAGTAAGGTAAGTAGGCCACATTGAAATTGCGAGCGGGATTACTGCTGGCTTCTGGATTGAGTATGCCGAAGCGTGGCATGCCAGGGGATGCCACGGGCGTGGCTTGGCACAGGAGGCTGTTGCAGGCACCACCGCCCTCGAGAAATATCATTAGCTCGCTACTCGATCCCTCGCGAGTTGCCATGGTGTAGTCGCCACCGAGTAAACACCGAGGGCCTTCTCCCGTTCCGAAAGTATGCTGAACAATGTCGTTCGCAGCCTCAGACAGCATCGGTGTGAAATCGCCCAGGTACTGGTCAACGCCCTGTTCGTATAGGATTTCAAAAGGGATCGCTTCCACACTGGGTGGGGGGGCTGGTGGGGTGCTCTCTGGCGCTGACCCCGAACCACTCGACCCTGAACACGCCGACAGCGCTACCGTTAATACTAGGCTAAAAATACCTGCTCTTATTGGCCATGCCATCGTCGATTTTCCGTTTTTATTATGAGAAGCCGCTGATACTAGCAAAAATTCTCACGGTGACTTGCCACAAGGTAAGGCAGCGGCGAGCGCAAGGTTTCTGATGGGGTTGCTAGAGCGCGGGCGCAGAGAGATTTCTAGAGCAAGCTGGTGCGATGTGGTGGCTGCTGACAGCCGCCGCCAATGACAACCAGTCGCGGTGGCTTTCTAATCAGTCGTGACAGCTGCGCAGCCCTGTGCTGACAAGGATCGCCCCAGTCAGGCTGAGAGGACCTGAATGGGGCGAGAGGCGTCGCTCAGGGGTTTGAGGACTGAGCGGAGCCACGCTGGTATGGCGGTGATGTTTGACCAAGTAACACACGCATGTCGATTGCTTGACCGCACAGCCATTCCGGCAACGATAATGATAGTCATTATCATTAATAATTGCAAGTCGCTCGCGAAAGAAACGGAGTGTTGCGACAGGGTGTCTTAGACGGCGTCTGCGAGGCGCAGATACTTTTGCCTGCGCGGAACACTGATGCAAAACGCTCACGCAAACAAGAAGTAGGGGGTGGGCGATCGATTAAGATCCATACCGAGCGCCGTTTGAACATAGTTTGGAAGCGGTATGGCTTGGGTGGTGCCATTGCCCCAAACGATTGCAGGTTGCTCGGCCTCCTTGACGGTGGGGCTGAATCGAAGAGGATGAACGGTGTTCCATCCTTCATGTGGTGCCTCCACGAACTGTCCCTCCATAATGTGGCCGTCAAAATGAACCCCGAGATCAAACTCGTGAGAGGCGATGGCAGCGACATAACCACTGACGGCGGGACGATGTGCGCCGTCGACAAAAATCGTTGCGGTGAGATGACCCGGCTCAGCCACCAACTGGTTCGCCCGTTGCAAGATGTCATCGATATCCCTCGGGTCGGGTCGGCTAAGCCATCTGAGTTCCTCCTGCGCTTGTAACCAAGCGGTTAGTCTGTTTTCGAACACGATGGATAAATTGTCGTCGAGCCGCACTCTGCGTTTGCGCTTATGCTGTAACACGAGTCTTAATAGGTCTTGCCTGAGTTCCTGATAGTCCGATCGGCTCAGCAGATCTTCAACGGTGACTCGGCCCGCTGCGGTATAAATCTTCTCGATGAGTTTGGTAGGGCTCAGCACGCTGAAACCTCCTTCGGCTTGATCCCCATATAATATTGATAATCATTCCCATTCGCAATAGTATGCGGGCAGTCAACCTGTATTGAGGCTTGGTTGTATCAATTCTTCGGTCAACAAACTAAAGGAAAAATCATGAGCGTTTTAGTGGGAAAGAAGGCCCCGTTGTTTCAATCACAGGCAGTTCTTGCCAATGGAGAAATCGTCGACGATTTTTATCTCGGACAGGCCATTTCGGGTAAATATGCGGCATTATTTTTTTATCCGTTGGATTTCACGTTTGTCTGTCCCTCAGAAATTATCGCCTTTGCCAATAGAACGCCTGCACTGAAAGCCCTTAACTGTGAAGTGGTCGCAGTGAGTACGGATTCGCATCACACCCATTTTGCGTGGCGCAATACCCCCGTGGAGCAAGGCGGTATTGGCCCCGTTCCGTTCCCGCTGGTCTCTGACATGACCCGAGATATTTCGTCTGCCTATGGCATCCTGGCTGATGACAGTGACTCTTTTTATCCGGCTGGTGTTGCCATGAGAGCCACCTTTATCATGGACCAAAAAGGTATCGTGAGACACCAAGTGGTGAATGATGAGCCCCTAGGGCGCAGTGTCGATGAGGTGGTCAGGGTAGTGGAGGCGCTGCAATTTTTTGAGGAACACGGACAGGTTTGCCCCGCTGGTTGGCAAAAAGGCGATGCGGGTATGGTCAATACGGCTGAAGGGGTTGCTGATTACCTCTCAAATCATGCTGCATCGCTGTGATACTTTGCAGTTGCGGTCACCCAATAGGGTCGAGTTAAATCGATGTGGCAATTGGGTATCTCTGCCGACGTGACGTGAGAGGGGAGTGCTCGTGGATGTGTTGAATCCAATGTTGGCCATGATTGCATGGTCGGGCTGTGTGGTGGCGATGCTCATGGCAACGCGCATTCCTGTGGTGCTGAGATACTGGGGGAAGCTTCAGCAGGCCATGCATTCTGACGAAATGCGACCTAAGCTGCCGGCGAGAATGCGGTATGTGACTGACAATTATAATCACCTTCTCGAGCAGCCCACGCTCTTCTATGCAACGGTGGTTTATATCCATTTAGTTGGAACAGCGACCGCACTGACCGTGTCGTTAGCTTGGGCCTATGTGGCCAGCCGAGTGATGCACTCGATCGTGCAACTTAGCGTGAATAACGTGTCTTGGCGGGCAGCGATTTTTGCGCTGTCGTCGCTGGTGCTCTTGGCAATGATCCTCATTGAGGTGATCACATGGCTCGGACGCTAAGTCGTTTACCAGTCGCTTGGTCTGACGATGTGGTGACTGACGCACAGCCGCCGAGTTGTCAGGACAAGCCGCACCAAATCAAACCGAACCGAACCGGATCGAACCGGATCGAATAAAGGGTGCGCTTCACGACATTGGGGGCCTGCTATTAATCTCGAGATCCTTCGGTAACGCGCCGCGGAGTATAGGGCGCATTAGTAAAGGACTCTCTAATAAGGGGCCGATCAGTGGAGGGGGAGCTCAGACAAGGGCTGTCCAATCAATGACTGCCCAATCAATGACTGCCCAATCAATGACTGCCCAATCAAGGACACGGCATACAACGCTCATGTGCTGAACGGCAGGGCCCCTCAGCCTGGTCGCGCGACGCCTTATTGGTGGGGCTTCACCAAGTACTTTTCACCGGTGGCCTGCTTTGCGTACTGCCTAATGATCTCTGGCTGCAACATGTCCTCGAGTGAGATGGCTTGGGTGTAGTGACTGGCAAAGGTGGTATTAATATCGCGCGCCACGCGCTCGCGCATTTGCTGAAATTTTTCCATGCCGATGCGGCCAATCATGGGCGTGAGCAACCAGCCACCTAAGCCCCACTGCAAGCCAAATGAGCGGTTGAGAATAGTGGGTGACATATCAAGCCCGCCATAGATATACACCTGCTTATAAATGTCAGAACCGTACCGGCTGTATTCCGTCGCGCTTTTATTCGCTGCTATTTCCATGGCCGCCAGTATTTGGCCCGGCAGTTTGCCGCCGTTACCGCCACCGGTGGCGTCAAAGCCTAAAGTGGCTCCGGTCGCAACAAGGGCGTCGACCAAGTCATTCATAAAGCTATCGGCACTGGTGTCACAAATATAGTCAGCACCGAGTTTTTTAAGCACCGCGACCTGCTCGGGCTTCCTCACGACATTAATCAGGGGCACGCTGTCTTCTTGACAGATTTTGACCAGCATTTGGCCCAGATTCGAGGCGGCAGCAGTATTCAACAGCGCGCTGTGATTTTCCAATCGCATGGTTTCAACGAAGGCGAGGGCGGTGAGCGGGTTTACAAAGGACGATGCGGCTGCTTCCGAGCTGGTTCCGTCGTTCATGACGAGGCAGCTTTGTGCAGGAAGGCAGCGGTACTCGCTGTACATGGCGCCACCCGCGACTCCCACTGTTTTGCCGATCAGGTGTTGGGCGTTAACGCCGGCCTCTATGACGACGCCACCACCCTCGTTACCTGCGGGCATGGACTGCCCCATTCGAGGCTTTAACGCGCCCATCATCCCGGGGTGTATGGGTATGGACGTAACGGTCTGATCACCTGAGCCCGCGGTCGACAGCGCCTCTAAGTTCGCCGCGAAGCTAATCAGTAACGCCAAATCAGAGGGATTGATGGGCGATGCCTCTACTTTAAGCAGCACCTCGTCGTCTCCGGGAACAGGCCGCTCTTGCGTTGCAATTGACAGCTCTATCACTCCCTCGTCGGTCAAGGTGGAGCGGAGTTCTCTGGCGTTAGTGTCTGACATTAGGATTCTCTCTTGTTGGTGGCCAGGCGCGTGGGGTCTGTTATCGCATCGCCACAGACGCATTACTGGGTTATCGTGCGGAGCGGAGTATAGGGTACAAGGCGTGTGTTGGGGAAAGATCGCGTCAATCAGACGACGCTGCTTGCGCCTCACTTATCGAAGTGGACCCAAGCGTGCTCACGAAGCAAACACCCCGCATGTATCGTGCGCATGCCAGTTAAAAAGGGTGTCTAGCTTGCTCTTGTTTCACTCGCGCGCGGCTGTGGAGTTTGAATCTAAGCAGTCCCGGGCTGTTCAGCAGCATCGGCAGCGACAGCCGCCGCAGCACTGCGCTCACACCCCTCGCGGTTGCCAATATGCTCGTTGAACTGAGAGGGTACGGTGGCGTTTATTTGGCAGCACGAGCGCTTGGCCGCATACTATGTCTGGAACGGGGTCATGGCACCTCGACAGTTGTGAACCTACCGTGTGCTCAGGCCCTGCGGCGAAGATAATGAAAATATGAAAACACCCAAACGCATCGTGCCGTTGATCGAAGACGGCGTCATCGACGAAGTGCTCCAGCAGCTGATGAGCGGCAAGGAGGCGACCGTTTATATCGTGCGATGTGGCACTGAAATCCGTTGCGCCAAGGTGTACAAAGACGCCGCTAAGCGTAGTTTTAAGCAGGCAGTGGAGTATCAAGAGGGCCGCAAGGGGCGCAATAGCCGGCGACAGCGAGCGATCGACAAGGGCTCGAAATTCGGCCGTAAACAACAAGAAGCAGAGTGGCACAACGCCGAAGTGAATGCGCTGTATCAACTGGAGGCGGCGGGGGTTAGGGTACCTAAGCCCTTTGGTTGTTTTGAGGGTGTTCTGCTGATGGAGTTAGTGACGACTGAGGACGGTGATGTTGCTCCCAGATTAAACGACGTCTTGCTCACCCGAGAACAAGCGCTGGAAGACCATGCCACGGTGATGAGTTACGTGGTCAAAATGCTGTGCTTGGGGTTAGTGCACGGTGACCTGTCTGAATTCAATGTGCTGGTGGATGATTACGGCCCCGTGATTATTGATTTACCGCAGGCAGTCAACGCGGCGGGCAACAATCACGCTAAGTCGATGCTGACGCGCGATGTCGACAACATTACGGCGTATTACGGTCAGTCGGCGCCTGAACTGTTAGAGGGTCAATATGCGGAAGAGGTGTGGGCGCTGTATGAAGACGGAGCGCTTCACCCCGAGACACAACTCACGGGTGTGTTTGATACAGAACTGATTGCGGCAGATACCGATAGCGTGATGCTGGAAATTAAAGCCGCTCTGCAAGCAGAACAAGATCGCTTAGAGCGTCTACAGGATGCAACGGAAGACTAGACAGTCGGCCTTCACCAATTGCGTTGAAAGCCGGTGAAGGCCACCTCAATCGCCTGAATGTCTTGCAGCACATCATGGGGAATGTTGGGGATATTGTCGGCAGAGAGGCTCGCATAGAGCATATCAACTGCGCCGCCGAATCGTTCTCTCACTGCGTTTGTGATTTCATCGTAGCGACCGATGGCAGTGAAGAGTGATAGCACGTCGTCATCGATTTCTGCTGAGAGTTGATCCCATTGACCCGCTTTGGTCATGCTGTTGAGTTTGCGTCCGAGATCGCCCAGATCATGATGTTCTAGCACGGGCCAATAGGCAGGAGTCGAGCCATAAAAGGCGATGCGGTATCGCACCCATTCAACCGTTTCGGCAACTGCTTCATCCGTCTCGCCAGTCGCCAGGAATCCCCCGCCAGCCACTTGGAAGTGCTCGCGTGACTTGCCCGACTCGGTGAGTCCTGACTCAATTCTGGGTGTGACGACGTCTTCGATATAGGCGCGGGTACAAAAAGGATGCAGATGCACGCCGTCGCAGGCTTCCCCGGCCAGCTTGAGCATATTGGGGCCGACTGCGGCGATGGTAATGGGAACCGGGGGTTGATTCGTCGACTCGGGTACAAAGTTCGGAGTCATCAACGTAAATTTGTAGTGCTCGCCTCGAAAATCGAGCGGTTCTCCCAGTTGCCAGTTGCGCCAAATGGCGCGTAACGCCGCAACGTACTCCCGCATTCTTGGTACGGGTGCAGACCATTGCACTGAAAAGCGATTCTGATTATGTGCTTTGATTTGCGGTCCCAGCCCTAAAATAAAGCGCCCCTCTGACGCTTTTTGAAGGTCCCAGCAGCTGTTGGCGACCACCATGGGTGATCGAGGAAAGGCAATAGCAACGGCGGTGCCGATATTAATTTTTTTCGAGGCGACGGCGGCGATGCCTAAAGGCAGCAGGGGGTCATAGCGGTTTTCCATGCTTGAAATTTGGTCATAGCCCGCTAACTCGGCCGCCTGCGTCGACTGTTCGATGCCCCGCAGATCCTCCTGTGGCAATACCGTCATCACTTGCATAAGGGGCCTTTTTTAGTTTCGGTAGGCGGACTCAGAGTATCGCCTAAGTCGTATCAAAGACCCAGCCCGCTGATCGGATGGCGGTGTGCTTGGCTGGTGGGCATGGCTTATCCGCCTCTTTCTTCTCGGAGTTGACTACGTCGAATTTTGCCCGCTTCATTGCGAGGCAGTGCCCGCACCAATTCGAAGGAGCGTGGTGCTTTATATTTGACTAAGTGGTCCGCACAGAGACTGGTCAGTTCTTCTATGGTAGGTGCGTCCGCCTCGTCGAAGCTCTCCACAATAGCGTGCACTCGACGACCTAGGTCGTCGTCTTTTAAACCGACCACGGCCACATCTTTGACCTTGGGGTGCTGCGTCACCACTGACTCAACCTCAGCGGGAAAGATGTTGGCGCCTCCCGAAATAATGAGATCAGTGCGTCGATCCGCTAAGTAGAGATAGCCTTCGCTATCGACCCAACCCATATCGCCGACACTACTGAAGCCATCGAGTATGACTTCGAGATTCTGGGTGCCACGATACTCACAGGGCGGAGCAGCTTGTGCCATTCTGGTATAGATTTCGCCAATCTCTCCAGTGGGCAAGGGGTGCCGGTCTTGATCTAGAATGAGGATATCAGTGCCCACGGGCCGGCCGACGCTGCCACGATGTGAGCGCCATTGCGCACCATCGATAATGGTTAAGCCATTACCCTCAGTTGCAGCCCAGAGTTCCAAGACCACGTCTTCACCCAGCTTTTCAATAAAGGCCTCTTTTGCCCAGGCTGGACAAGGTGCTGCGAGGTGCCATACAACCCGGACGGAAGAAAGGTCCGCTGCCGCCCACCTGTCTTCTCGCAGTAGCCGTTGCATCATAGTCGGCACGAGGTTCAGCACGGTGGGACGATAAGCCTCAATGTCATGCAGACATTGCGCTGCATTGAAACGCTCGTTTAAAAGAATGCGGCCGCCGCGAAGCAACATGTTCACAGAAAACCAAAAGGGCCCGTTGTGGTACAAC
>Ga0257110_1000414_pt1 | contig 21225 bp, 9 predicted proteins | sample LP_taG_7_FD_190184 | JGI IMG/M metagenome (GOLD analysis project Ga0257110, IMG submission 190184) | Marine microbial communities from Northeast Subartic Pacific Ocean, Canada - LP_J_2015_P26_10m | ecosystem: Environmental > Aquatic > Marine > Oceanic | place: Canada: Northeast Subartic Pacific...
TTCAATAGTGCTCGTCAATTTGATAAACTCGAAACATCATTGGAATTTGTTGCTAGTAAATTGATGTTTATAGAAGATGAAAACGAAAAATCGACTATTGTGTATCAACAAATCCAAGAAGTAGAAACAAAAATCAACGAAATGAAAGAATGGAATTCCCTGTTTTTACCTGATGAAATTCGCGGTTTGTTTCCAATTATTTGCCATATAAATGTTTTTTCTTTTATTAAGCGTATTGAAATGAATCGAAAATCACTGGTAGAACGATTTAAAGATGTGAAAAATGAAATTCGTTATATTTTATATCACAATAATTCGAATGAAAGTGTCGAACAATCCAATCGTATTCATAAACGTCTTCAATATTTAATTGAATCAAAAGAAAAAATGAAACAAAGGTTACTCCATTATAAAAACGCGTACAGTTATATTGACGAATTGTTTACTATAGAAATAAAAAACGCACGATTATATTCGTTTTGGAGAAAAACGCAACATAATCGTGATTATGAATATTCTAATCCCATTGTTGATAGATATATTCAAGGGTTAATAAGATGAAACTAAACGCCAATATTCTCGATTGTCATATACAACCTTTATATTCTCTCCTTTTGAAAATCTATCCAATATATAAGCACCATTTTGATTGTTTTCATTGATCGCCATTTTTATTAAAAGTCGTTTGTAGTTTTTGTCGTTTTTCAACGGTTTTTCCACTATTTTTTTAACTTTACCCGCTTTTATTTTACATAATGTTTTGTATACAAAATCTTTATGTGTAATATTATCTACACGCGGTATACATATCGTTATATCTTTAAATGTCATTTTTTTTATTGAAACAGTGTGCTTAAAAACATTGTTTCAATTTTATCACTGTGCTGTATCACATAAAACATTTTCACAAAGTCATATAGTCAAAACATACAGACTCATTAAGGGTTAAGTAAAAGGTTCTGTGCAGTTGTGATACTTTGTATTAACAACCATTCTCTTTAAGTATATTATTCCAATTCTGAACAAATATCATTCCAACAAATAACATTGGGCATAAAATCGTTATATTTATCATTATTTGTTATTACAAACACGTCTTTTATTCTTGATTGTAATTGATTTAAATAAGGTTTTAAATCTCCGTCGGATGTAATTAAACCCACAATTGATTCACTATCTACGTCAAGTAAGTCTCGTATAATTATCATGTCTGAACGTTCTTTCTTCTTATATGGATTAGGTACTAAATGCAGGTGACATCCAGCATCATTTAACGTCATTTTATTTTTATCATTTAGATTTTTTTCTTCAAAATAACATTTAATTGTGAGTTTTTTATCTTCATAAATGGTTTCTACATAATTTTCTATAATACTAACTAATTCGTAGGCACTTTTTCCACTTGGAATTTGTGCGTTTTCAATATCCCAAAACAAATGAATTTGCTCATTATTTTGTATTTTTTTTATGTATTCATTCATTTCATTTAATTCATTTGTCAATTTGTCGATTTTTTTGTTTATTTTGTCCATTATTTTCTTTATTGTCATTTAACATATACAAATATTTAAACCCTTTCAAATCGTTTATCTAAACAAAACTATTTCAAAACATATGTAAAATGAGCGAAGAAAATGTGGACGAACTTGACCTTTCTTGGACAAATGAATATTTACGAACACTTAACGGAGGTATTACTTATGATAAAGAACCTATGAATGAAATTAATGTTTTTCTTTATTATTCGGATGTCCAAGACACCATTATTCATAAAATGAAGAAAAAGATCCATTTAACAATAAATTCCGATTATAAAGGTAGTTCTTTATTACAAAACGATGTCATTGCCTTACTTCAACAACACCGCAATTTTAATAATAAAAAATACAAATGTGACGGTATTATGAAATTTCATATCCATGACGATCCGCCCACCATTATTGATCATATTGAAGATGTAAATTATGATTTTCAACAAAAAGATTGTGTCCAAACATACGATTTACCATGTACTATAGACATTCCGTCGTCACTTTTCATTTTTCATTCTATTAATTCTATTCATATTTTGTTTAAAGAACTTGTATTAGTCGAACCAAAATATTCCATTTTACGAAAAAAACACGGAAAATATACCAAAAAACGTGTTCGAATTGCTGAATTACCGGAATTACGCAAAACACGAAAACATTTATAAAAACTATATAATCATTTGTAATTATATTCTTTATGGATTTTCCAGTTGTCCAAGAAATGGATTCTATGAAACAATATCAATATTTACTAGTAGAATTATGGGAAAATATTTGCATACTCGATTGTACTGATATGGTTCATGTGAAAGAACTTTCAAGAAATTTTTGTCATTTAATGGAATTTCTTCATAGAAATATTCCCCCAAATGATAGTATTTTATATGGTATTTATCAATATAATGTTGTTCAACTATTTTCATTTATTCACTATATTCGCGATATTCATAATGAACATGGTTACAGATTATTAACTTATTCTTTTCTTGCTGCGAGTTATGATTATGAACCCGAAATGACAAAAAAATGTATTCGAAATATGATAAACATTCAAAACAACACATTTCAACATGGTTCATGGCGCGACATTTGTGGTGTATGTAATTATGTTCACAATTATCATACTTTGGGATTTGAACATCCACTAATTGATTTTTGTATTGAATTTATGAATGAAACATTACGTGAAAATTGGATTCAATATCAAGAAAATGGTACAACAAATAATAATGTTGCCAAATGGGTTCCACGAGAAACATCCAAACAATATAAATGGTTATTTGACCGTCTTGTTATACAGTGGTCCAAGAAATATACGTCTTATTTGAACAATAATCAAAATAATAAATCGTATTATAAATCGATTTTAAAATGTAAAACCAAATACCGACAAATGGTTTCGAAATTGACATCTTGTATCAATATTGTTGAACACAAACTTTGCTCGAAAAAGGCGGGTTCTATTGAACCTTCACAAATCCCATGTGGGGCGTTGTCAAAATATTGGAATATATTTACGAATCAAAATTACGATTATAGTGAAAGAAACGCTGATTTTCAACATCGATTATGTACCTTCCAAAACAGTCATTATATATTATCTTTATCGAATATCCCCTTTTATAATCATAAAATAAAAACGTCAAATTTATGGTTTCCTGAACATATTGACAAATACGTTAAACGAGCAATTCAAGTAGTGGATTATAATACAAATAATAACGAATCCTTTATGCCATCCAAGATGTCCATAGAAATTGAATTATTGAACACAAAATGGAATCATTTATTTACAAATTGGTCCCAAGGTCATCAATTGGAAGAAAATGCCCTTCCAGTGATTGACGTTCATTGTAGTTCATTCCAAGACCCACAGTTACATAAAGCCATTGGACGCGCATGTTTTTTGGCACAACAGTCGAATATTAAACGAATTTTATTTTCTTGCCATGTTCCCATTTGGATTAATGTGGAAAATTGTTACACATTTATCTCTATGATTCAAACATGTTATAACAGTCTGAAAAATGAATTATGGGTCAACACATCATTAGAAAATACATTAGCATTATTAGGAAATTTACATCCGTTTGTTCCTTATATTATACAACATAATGGATATTGTCACATTTATGGTAATAAAAAAAACTATGATTCTTTATGTAAACTATTAAATAATGAACGCTATAGTATTTTCTCGTCTTAATATAATGAAGTGTTTGTATTATTTTTTTTGTTGTTTTTCCAAAAAAGAACAACAAAATGAAGTTCAAAATCCATTACATGGATGCAATTCTTCGGACACAGTTGACCAATCATGCGGTCCATATTATAATATGAATGAATCTATTCCGACAATTACAAGTTCTAAGAAAAAAGTGCATTTTTCTAGCGAGCATTAAATTTATCATGGATTTGTTTTTCTTCTTGAAGTGTTTGTAAATTCTCTTTTACACGATTTTTTGCTATTTTTTCTCCGTTTTCTTGGACTGATCTTGAAAACTTTTTCAAAACTTGATTATAGTTCATTTTATTTGCCTGAGTAAATATAATGTATAACTGTTTACGCATTTCAGAAGGTAATAATCGTTCTTCGGGTTTAGATAAGATACTCTGTTTTAATAATTCCACATATTTCGTTAAAAATGTGTCTTCTTCTTTCTTGGACAATTGAATTAACCCCGATATTTGTAGTTCGATTAGATATAAAACCGATAAACTATAAGAATCCCATGTTTTATTAGATGAAGATAGTGATGTCCATAATGTTCTCCATGTTTTATCTTTGAAACTAGACACCCATTGTAACAAACCTTTTTCGCATTTTTTTACTTCTTCTTCGCTGAATATTTTTCGACTTTGTAATAAACCATGTTTTTTCACATAATTTTTCACAATAGATTCCAGCATTTTTATATTGGTTATTTTTTGGTCTATTTTAGAATCATCTATGGTTTCTTTAGGGTTTGACGACAAATATTTGGCAACATGAGACAACATAACAGTTTCTATAGTCCAAGGTATGTAAAAATCGGTCATAATTCCGAATTTGGTTTCTTGGACTTTATAATTTGACATGTCCAAATTTTCAGAATTATATGATAAACCGAAATCAATAATTACCGGAAGACCTTTCTTTTCATCAAACATAATATTGTTGTGCTTTAAATCCAAATGGAGTATGTTGATTTGATTCAATATTTCTAAACTTTTCAGCAAATAAAGGTGCGTTTCAGCAACCTTTTTCAAATATTGTTTGGTATTTTTCGAAGTTAATTGACTCTCTAAATAATCTCCTAATGTTTTATCACCAATATATTGTATTTTGTTTGATAATAATCCGGTTTTTTTTATTTTTTCTTTTCCTTGGACAATCATTTTACATGTGGAAAATTGTTGTTCTTCCATTTTACCGATTTCAATGGGACAACTTTCTAAAATAGGCGCAAAACGGTTGCTATATATTTGTTTTGGTAAACTAATGATTTTCTTTCCTATTTTTATCTCATTTTTGCTAGTTTTGTCTTTTCGTTGTATCTTGGACAAATATTGTTTGGAATCGATTTTTTTCGTTTGACAATCAATATTTGGGCGATATACACAACCATATGTTCCTTGTCCTATGATTTGAATATTGTTTTGACTCATTTATATTATGTATATAAATGTTTCTATACATAATAACTTTGGATTTAGTTCATCATACTAATTTTTATTCATTGTTTTTTGAGATGTTGTTTCAACCAAAACTCCATTTGCCCAAATACCATATTGAAGTTTTTTGTCTAAAGAAAATGTGTAAATTTCATATTTGTCAGAGCACATTTTTTCAAAATCACTTGAATGATTTGCAAGTAAACGATATTTATCATCAATATACACCTTTTTACTGTCATATTTCTCACTTTGTTCGTTATAATAAACCATTTTAGATTCTTGTTTTTCCTGGTCCTTTTTATATTTTTTATCATTCTTGTCGATTAATTGTGCATGAAGACCAGTCATTTCTAAATCATCAATCATTGACCCAGATTTTTTCATTTTATACATTCCCATAGTACCTTTATTACCCAATGTAAAAACACCCTTTTTAACCATGTAAATGGGTTTGTATCCATGTAAATATGTTTTTACCAAATCACCGGGTTTTAATTGTTCAACCGGAATATATAGTTCTTCGCCATTCTTATTACAAAGAATTTTGGTTCCTTTATTGAAACAAATGGGTTTATTAAATATTTTAATCTCTGGTTCTGCGTCATTGGTAAAACCAAACAATTGATCAGTTGCCAATGTTGTATCAGTAATCATGTTTGTCAAAATATCTTCCGGACTAATCTGCCATGTATTTATATTTGAATTGAAATTAGTTGCACCGTCCAACATTCCAGTTAAATCTTTTTTTACCATTCTATAAAATTATTTCCTATAAATAATTTTACAAATATTATACTATTTTATTATTTACACGCCCCTACGAGAACGTCGAGGACGTTGCAATTGATTTTTACTGTGCTGAACCGGTTCATTTCCAAAACGTTGATCTACAAATGGTGGTTGTTGATACGGTCCATCAAATGGCAGTCTATTATATGCTCTTGGTCTTCCGTCAGCAGAATTATCACGAAAATGGTAATAAAATTCATATTCATGGAAAAATGTTCGTTCTCCCCTATCTTCCACACTTTTAGCAATAGGAACGTCTAATTCCTCCATTTTATGATAATGATCGTGTTTCGGTATATGAAAACAATCATAAGAACACTCAATGCCATATGAATGGTTGTAATATTCCCATCCACCCCATACTTCATCAAAAGCACCTTTGGTACCTAATTCCAAATATCTCTTTTTTCCGTCCTTTCCAGGTAAATAATTAATTCTTGTTCTATTCTGAACTCCGTTAGATAGTGATGCAGCAGGAGGAATATACCTCACCATGTCATCTGGAAGTATTGGTTCTAAAGGATTAAGAATTACATTGAGAAGACTATATTGACCAACATATTCTGTTGTAAGATCAAATGAAACTCCCGCATCGGCACCAATAAGCAATCCATATGGATAAATAGGTCTACCATCGATAACATACCTTGGAATCATTGCAACTGTACCACGATCCTCACTATCAAGGTCAGTATCGATTGGACCACCTTCTAGACCTGCTTCATTTCCTGGATCATATACTGCAATATTATCAAATTCGCGACGAAAAGATCGGACTTCTCCGGCAATCCAATAAGAATTTGCAACATTAATTTGATTTTTATTCTTTTGGTCCCATGAAGCATTTACATCACCAACCGGAGCAAAATCATATGCTTGTCCAAAAGACACAGCTTGGAAAGCAGAAGATCCCCTTTGTAAACGTTCATTAAAAGTTGAATAACTAAAATCGGATCCTTGTAAATCTGCGCTATTGAAGACACTCTGCCAATTAAAACAAGTATCCCAATACTCTCCTCCTCTTAATATTGAATATTGAAAATTTGCTTTTGTTAAATCACTATGACGAATGATTACATTAGATAAATTTGCGCTAGTTACATCACATCCTCTCATTGTTATCCATCTACATCTTGAATTTATAAATTGACACCCCGTGAGGATTGCACCTGTAAAATCTACAAATGCTATTTGTGATCCACTAAACCTAGAATCCTGAAAATTTATATCTTTAAAATTTATTTGAGCATTACGATCACCGTAAATGGTTTCATTACTGAAATCAAAACGTTTGCCTACAAACATATGATTTCTCAATGTTACACCACCTGGCAATCCAGGACCATCTATTATTTCACCTAATGTAATTTCTGCTTCCTTTGTGTTCTCATTATATGATAGTTTATGATTGTCTTTGTCCCTTTTTTTTGGTTCACCCCTCATATAAAATGCTTTTACAAAGTCCATTGATACATTACTGAAATCGCATTCATCAATATTTCCACGACTAATATCTATATTTTTTAAACTCATACCATCTAAAATTGATCCACGCCAATCTATACCAGCAAGACTTCCACCCGGGTATTCTCGACCATCAACTCTTAAACCACCTAAATCCATTTTAGGTCCAAAAATGCGATCACCATATGCAACATATCCTTCTTGTAGTAAAACCGTATCCATATGTAAACTTCCAGCAAATAAATCCGACTCCCTTATTCCAGCGTCACCTAATTGACGTAAATCTGCGTTTTTCATATCACAAACAAAATATACGTTAAATATTGAATCGACTTTGAATATTGTATTTTCTAAAGAAATTCCAGCAATAATGAATGGAGTCATATTGGGTTTGCCCGCTTTTGTAAAAATCGCATCTCGTTCATCATCTACTTTTTCTGGTTCTGTTTTTTCTTTAATATATCTAAATCTTTTTATCCACGATTGTACATTACCAAACCAAGTGGGGAGTTCAAAGTCCATCCCATGAAAAGTAATACGGCCTCTGTCGTCTCTACGGGGCAAATTTTTTGTTGTTACAGTAACTGCTCCATCTCCCCATGGATTAAATCCTTGACGTACAACAGGATCACCTCTTTGTCGCATTAGTACGCCTATTCTATCTTTCCTCCACGCTAAATCTTCTCCTATCAAAATAAGATTTGGACCAAATATATATCCTAACGCAAATGCGTAAGTTCCTTTATATGATTCTTGCTGATTATCAACAGGATACTTTTCAGAAAGAGGATCTTCACCATAAGGTTTTCCTTTATCGTCCACATAAGCGTGTCCATCTTTATGTACGATTAATTTAATATTAATTCTAGTACCACCATTTTCAAGTTCTACACTTTCTTCGGTTATCGGCAATAAAGGACTAAACGGGTCATCAAATGGTAATTGTGTGCCATCAACAACATTACCAACACTTTCATCATATGGATGTAATCCGGTTGTTACTTTATATAAACTTTTTACTTTTCTGAAATCTGCTTTCGATAAATTTGCTCCTTGTATAATGGCACCTGATAAATCGGAATCCTCAAATGAAAGTTCTGATAAATCCGTAGATCGCAGATCTGCGTTAATAAGATTCATATTTGGTCCGACAAAAATTCCATTTTCTATCCTGCAACCAGGAGGCATTTTTGTATTTTCATCAAAAATTAGACCTTCTGATTTTATATTTTTAAAATTAGATACATTACTCAAATCAGCACCACTTAAATTAGCAAAAATAAAATCAACATACTCTAAATTCGCACCAGAAAAATCAACTAGACTTAAATCAGTTTCAGTAAAATTAACATATCTAAATGTTGTATTTTTTAAATTTGATTGTACTAACGATGACCTTGTAAAATCTGTTTTTTGTATTTCACCTTCTTCTATATATTGTCCTATAAAACTAGCGCCCTCAAAATTACTATAATTCATATTTAGTTTACTTAATACTAATTGTCTGTCCGCAACACTAAAACTAAAATCAGATGCCAAATTTACATATGGTCCGATTATTCTCTCTTCATCTTGCCCAAAACTTATCAATCTATAATCACCAGGTAAATTTGGTGTTCCTAATACTCCACTTGTTCTTAATCCAATTATTATTGTTTCAGTTAAATCTGCGTCTGTTAAATTTGAATTTTTTATATAAACGTTTTTAAAAATTGCGTCTTTAAATTTTGCGTTCGTTAAATCAACATTGTCAAAAGTTACACCTGTAAGGTTTGTTTCAGAAAAATCAATATTTTTAAATTTATCACCATTACCCATAAAATATATATCTGTCAAATCAACACCAGGACCAATAATAACTCCATTATGTGTATTATTAGTCATAGGAACAAAGACAAACCCTGAAGGTAATTTTAAATCTGATGCTTCGCGAATATTTCCCGATTTAAGATTTGTTAATGTAGCTTCACTCATATCTACATTTGTCAAATTTGCTTCCTTTAAACTTATATCTGTTAAATCTGCTGTTTTTAAATCTGCACCGGTTAAATCAACATTCTCACCTACAATATATCCATTTATTAAAGCATGTTTTGAAGATAATATTGGAGTTCCGGTATTATTTCCGGATTTTAATCCTTTTAAATCTCCTGTTAAAATAGTGTTAGTTAAATCACGACCACTTATATTTACACCATCCACTATTGCGTCTGTCATATTTGCTCCAGTTATATCAATTGTGGTCATATCTAAATTTTTTAAATTTGCTCCGCTTAAATTTGCGTTTTTCATACTTGCATTTTTAATATTTATATCACGTAAATCTGCTCCACTTAAATTTGCGTTATCTAAAATAATTCCATCAAGTGTAGAAATTCTAGATGTACGTAATTTTACGTTTTGTAAATTTATTCCACTAGCGTTTACATGAGCACCAAGAATAAAGTTATTGATTATATCATAAACAGTATCGTCTTTACGTGAACTTAAATTTTTACTTACGTAATCTGGTATATTTTGTATTTTAATATCTAATGGTCCTGTTATTGTCTTTTTAAAATTAACATAATTTAAAACTGTATTTTGATTAATAATAGCATTTGTTAAATCAGCACCACTTAAATCAGCACCACTTAAATCAGCATCACTTAAATCTGCGTTTTTTAAATTTGCTCCTATTAATTTCACATTTTTCATATTACATTCACGCAAATTAGCAAACGATAAATCAGCATTAGAAAAATCAACATTTTCCATTTCACTAGATACAAAATTACATTCGCGCATATTACTATGTTTAAAACTACCTCTTAAAGAAGTATTTGATAAATCCATTTTTCCTAATGGAATATTATCCCGACTCCAATCTTCTTTAAATGAAAAAATCTTAGAAACACCACCATTTACTTTTTCTACAATTTTGACATCATTTACAATGTAATCTGTATCATCTTCTATTGTGAATGTTGCTCTTCTATTATCTTCAAATAGTGTTTCACTTTTCGGTTTTCCTTCTTCGTCTAAATTATTTACGTTTAATACTCCACCACTCTTTAATGTAAAATTACCTTCTTGGATTGTTCCAAAATTTCCATTTATTTTCAATTCACCTTTTACTGTTACTAAAGGATTATTTCCTGTTGTGAATTTACCATTTACCTCCATTTTACCATCAATAATTAGATTATTAAATGTTATGTTGTCTCCTAAAGTTACGAATGTTCCTTTTTTTTCAATGACTAATGTTTCAATAACAATTATTTTCTTATTACCATTTATTGTTGAACCATTGGATACTACTAAATTTCCAAGTACAGTTATAGGATGATCTACAATAAATGTAACATTATTTGGTATAACAAGATTATTATATAGACTTTCATTTGTTGTAGTGTATGTTCTTGTTTCTGTATTATAACTGGTGTTTTCAAGTGTTCCAGGTTCAACTGGAAGCGTTGTAGAAACTTTTTGAACCATCTTTATATTATCTTTACATACAATTTAAAATAACTAAATTATTATTTTAAATTATTACTTTGAATATTTAATTAGGATTCCATCCTTTAGTACCATCTGGACCAATTGTATTTTCATCTGTTAATACACCTTCTAGATTCATATCTGTAACATTTGAATATTTACTTAAATCCATTCCTCTTAAATCAACATATGGTCCTGCTATAAACCCTTCTTTATCCCCCCATCCAGATTTTCTTTTTTCTATGAATTTATAATTATATGGTAAAATTAATCTACCATCACTGATGTCAATTTTTATGTCCTCAGATTTTATATATTTTAAAGACTCTGCTTCGCTTAAATCCATTTTTCCGTTTACATTAATTTCACTAAAATCGCATCCTTCAAAATTTGATTTTTCCCCGTTAAACAAAGTGAAATAACAAGATTTAAAATTCGCGTTCTTAAAACTACAATCTGTCATTTCAACTCCATTTGCTCGATCAGATACGGCACCAGTAAAAAGTGTAGGACCTTGACCTGGTTCTTCACCTATACGTGAAAAGTTAACATTGTTAAAATCGCAATTCCTAATTGATATTTCATAAAAACCATAACCGGAAAAGATTGCGTTATTAAAAACACTATTCCTTATATATATATGTTGATAACCAACACTACCTGGTATAGGGTCTCTACCACGAAACAATTTATATTTATCCCCAGAAGTATTTTTTTCGAAACGAAATCCTGTATAATCTAAATAACTATCTAGTAACATATTACTTACTATCTTTCTTTGATTTATTTCATATTCACCAATATTTGAGTTTGTTAAGATATTATCATAAAATTTACACAGTTTATCTTTGCTGAATGGGTTGTTTCTAAAAGCAATATACTCATTCTGAAACCATCTATGATCTTCAAAATCTGAATTCGAAAAATTAGCACCGGTTATTTTATTATTTTCAAAAAAGAGGTTTCTTAATACTTCATTTGAAAAATTACCGCCACTAAGGTCATGACCTACACCTAATAAATTAACTCTTCTGTGTAATGAAACATTTTTGGGAAGTATTGTTGTTTTATCAATTATTAATCCTGTAGTTTTTACATCTTTTAATCTAGGATCATCTATAATATAGATAAATGAATCTTTAAGGTCTCCATATGTGGAAACATATTTTCTATACTCTTTGATCCCTATAGAATTTTTGACTCCTTGTAAACTACTTAAATCTGCTCCACGTAAATCCGCATTTCTAGTTATTATATGACCATCTATCAATCCTGTATCTATTGGAAGTTGGGTTTGCTCATTTGATTGTATATTACTTCCTCGTACAAATTCAAAGTTTACTGTTCGTAAATCTAAGTCGGTGAAATCAACTCCATCTAATATTAATCCCGGTCCTATTAATGTATTTTTTTCATAGACATAACCTTCTGGAAATTTCGTACCTTCATTAACTATTACCTTTGAAAAATCCACTGTTTTCAAATATGCACCTGTTAAATCTGCGTCTCTCATATCAGCATCTCCCAATATTACTTCTGGACCAGCGATAAAACCATTCGCAAAAATATAATCTGTTGGTAATTTTGAATTTGGGTTTGAGCGTATATTTCCAGAACTTACACGACTTAGTATTGCGCTTGACATATCTACATTTCTTAAATCTGCTCCTTTTAAATTTGCTCCTGTTAAATTTACATCTTTTCCTACAATGTAACCGAGAACTTCTTTATAACCATCTGGAAAAATAGTATTTTTATTCGTTTTTACCCTTCCTGAAACAACTCTTTGTAATGTTGTTTGACTTAAATCTAAGTCACGTAGATCAGCACCAGTTAATATAACTTCTGGTCCAATAACATATCCACCAATTATTTTATAATTTTCTGGTAATTTTGTTGTTTCATTTGCAAGAACTTGTCCTGATACTACTCCACGTAAATCTGTTTCACTTAGATATTCGAATTCAAAATTTGCTCCAGTCAAAATCATATTTCGACCCACAATATTTTGATTGATAAGTTTATAATTATCAGGTAGTCTTGGTATTCCCAGTACATTAATTGCGAATGATCCATTAAATAACACACCCGTTAAATCTACTGACGCTAATTGGGCTCCATTAAATATTAAACCTGGACCTACTAAAAAACCATTGATTAACTTGTATTTCTGTCCAACAAATTGGGTTTGCTCTATATTTCCACTAACAACATTATTCATTATTGTATTTGTTAAATTAAGTGCTGTTATGTTTGCTCCAGTAAAAAAACTATTACTTACATCCAGTTCGCTAAAATCTAATTGACTTAAATCTTCATTACTGAAGTCCATGTATTTTCCTACTACAAATCCTCCTCTCATAACATATCCACTAGGTAATATAGGTGTTCCAATAATATTTGTTAATTTCAAATTATAAAATGTTGAAAGAGAAAAATCAAATTCTGTTAAATCAACACCATCCAAATTTACACCAGGTCCAAGAATATATCCATTATAAAAGATATAATGTTTTGGTAATTTTACTAGAGTGTTTTTTATTATACTACCTCCTTGGATATTTCCAGTTTTTATTCCGGTTAGATTGGCTTTACTAAAATCTGCTTTCTCTAATATTGTTCCAGTTAAATTTGCTCCTGTGAAATCAGCAGATTTTACGTTTACATTATAAAAAGAAATTCCACTTAAATCAGCAGATCTAAAATCTAAGTAGTCTGGTAAAATAACATTTGGACCAAGTATATAACCATTTACTATTTTATAGTTTTCCGGTAATTTCGTATTTTCATCATGTGTCACATTAGAAGAAGTTATTCTATTTAAATTTGCTCCAGTTAAATTTGCTCCAATTATATTGATATTACTTAAATCAGTATCTCTTAATTGTGCGTTTTCTAGATTTACATATGGACCTACTATGTATCTATTGATTAATTTATAATCATCTGATAATAATGGTCTACCTGTAATTTTACCCGATTTTACATTTATAAATTTTGTTTTATTGAAATTAGCGTCATTTAAATTGAGACCTCTTAAATCAATATCTTTTAAAACCCTATTTGACATATCTACTCCTGGACCAAAAATATCTCCATTTATTTGTCTATATTTTGTATTTTCATTTAATAAAGATGTTACTCCAATTGTATTTCCTGATTTAAGATTGGTTAATAATTTTTGATTAAAATTCATTTCTGTAATATCCAAACCATTAATATCTTTATTCCTTGGGTCATTCACTGAGACTTCAACAGTACCTACATATATTTCTTTGTCGTTTATTGTCGTTGTGAAATCACCTTTCAAAGGAAACTCTGTTACTATTTCGTTTGCTAATAATGATGACTTATATACCCATTTTCCATTTTCATCTTTCACATATTTATCCACCACTAAAAACATGGTTGTTTCAATATCATCTACATTAGCACTACCTTCGAGATCATCTTTTGTATATGTAAAAGATGTTTTTCCACCTTTTGTAACATCATCTATATTATAATCCAATCGTACAATATATTTTTCTTTTTCACTTTCAAATATTTTATTATCATTATTTGTTTCTTCTACTATGGATTCCATAAGTGGCGCATGGTTATTAATTGCCAACCATTGTCTTGGATTTGACGCTTCAAATTTTCGCAAATTATTTTTAAACGCTTCTTTTAAATTATTTACCTTTTCAGCATCTAGAACCTCACTTGCTTGACTAAGTCCTACACTGGGAACAGATCCAGAATTTTGTTGAGCAGCCATTCTTATACCTTCTTCTAAATGCGAAAACCCTTGAACATTTACTTTCTTTACTTCACCTTGACCTAATTGATTTTCAAATACACTTGATACGAGTTGTTCTTTTTGATTATTATTTACATCGGAACCAGTACTTTCAATTATTGACGTTGCTTCTTTTACAAATGATAAATTCAACTTACCGTCATCTTTTGATACTTTATTATTTGATGTACTTTGCACATTAAAAGTGGCGTTTCCTGTTATTAAAACCATTCTATATATATAAAAATAATTATTTTTATATATACCTAAAATTTGACGATTATATTATTTCGTTTACTTTATTTTTTTACTATTGCTCCTTTCCAAATTCCATAATCATCTGGCATTTTTGTATTTTCATTTGTTTTTACATCTGACGATATTACTTCAAATAGAGAAGCCCCTGTTAAATCAGCATCTTCCAAATTTACACCTGTCATATCTGCGTGATCAAAATCTGCTCCTTTTAAATTTGCTCCTTTAAATGATACACCTGCTAGATTTGCGTTTGTAAGGTTTCCAAATTCTAGATTAACATTGCTTAAATCTTCTCCTGGTAATTCTGCTCCTGCTAATACTGCTTTATAACAAATCATATAACCGTTTCTAATATAAGTATCAGCTGGTAATTTTGTGTTTTCATTTACAGTTATATTTCCTGATATTATTTCTTCAAATCTTGCGTCTGACGCATCTGTTCCGCTAAAATCGGCACCTGTTAGTGTAGAATCTTTTATGTATCCAATTATTTTACCATTTGTAAATTTCACATCTGATAATATTGCTTGATTTATTGTTCCACTCCAAGATGTTCCAGGAACTGATCCAAAAGTTGATAAACTAAAATCAGAATCATATAATATTGCGTTATCAAAGTAGTCAAGGTTTCCTGGTATTACTAAATCTTTGTTTACTAATTTTACCTTTGGTCCGAATAAACAATCTTCACTTTGTCTACCGTTTCCACTAGCTGTTCTTATAAATTTATATCCATCTGGTAATTGTGTTCCAGATGAATTAATATTTCCGCCAGAAATTATTCCATCAAAATCAAATTTTTTCAAATTAAAATTTCTTAAATCCATGTTTGTTAAATCTACATCCGGTCCTAGTATATACGTTTTACCATTTTCATATTGATACTTAACTTTATAACCGTCTGGTAAATCAATATCAGATAATCCTTCCTGAATTCCACTTGTTTGTAAACCAGTCAATGTTGCTTCCGAAAAATCCACATTATTAAATTTGGCGTTAATTAATTTCATATTTGTTAAATCTGCGTTCTTGAAATCGTCTTTTTCACCAGTTATATCTACACCCGGTCCTATTATTGAATCACCAAATATTTTATAGTCTTCAGATAATTGAAGACCTTCATACGATCCAATGTTTAATGTTTTCACATCTCTGTCAAATGATAATCCACTTAAATCGGCAGCCGCCATCTTCACACCAGTTAAATCAGCATATTTTAATATACCTTCACCAAGATTTTCACCTTCTATATTTACATATGGACCAAGTAAGTATCCGTTCAATATTCTATATCCATCTGATTTTAGTGTATTTATGTCTGAAATTATATTTCCTGATGTTACATCTTTAAAATCTGCGTCATATATATCGACTCCTTCTAAATTTGCTCCTTTTAAATTTGCTCCTACTAATATTGCTTCTTGTAAACTTGTTCCACGAAAATCTACTCCTTCAAAATCTATATTATCTAACTGCGCGTATGGTCCCACCAAATGTTTCTTTATAATTTTATATTTTTCTGGCAATTTTGTTTTTTCATCAAAAACAATATTTTCTGATGTTATATTTTTTAATTTTGCTTCTGTTAAATCTGCTCCTGTTAAATTCGTTTCCTTCATTAAAGCTCCATCTAAATCTGCTCCTTTTAATTTTGCGTTTTTGAAATTTGTATTCGTTAAATTTGCCTTACTCAATGTCGCAGACTCAAAATTTACTCCAGTTAATTGTAAATTACTTAAATTTATAGATTCTTCGAAAATAGTAACTCCTAAATTTACGCCAGGTCCTAATAAAAATTTATCTAAAATAACATAATCACTAGGCAATTGTGTTTCATTATTATATTTAATGTTTTCACCTCTTGTGTTTGTAAATGTTACATCTCTTAAATCGGCATTTCTTATATCTGTACTATCCATTTGAGCATTTGTTAAATTAGCGCCCCTCAAATTTGCTTGTTTAAGGTTTGTTTGCGTGAAATTCACATTATTCAATTTGGTGTTACTGAAATTAGCACCTTCTGAATCAGCTTCTGTTAAAATCACGTCGTTTAATTCTAAATTACTGAGATTTTCTCTTACTAAATTTACTTTTGGTCCGAGTAAAAATCCGTCTTTAATAACATAGTTTTCAGGTAATTTTGTGTCGCCATCTGATTTAATTAATCTTGATTTTACTTCATCTAATTTGGCATTATTTAAATCAGTTCCTTCCAAATTTACTCCTCTTAAGTTCTTCTTACTTAAGTTTATGCCTTCAAAGTTATATAATCTCCACAGTTGTAGATTCTTGAGATTTACATAAGGACCTATTATAACTCCGTCAAATAATTCATAACCATCTGGTAACTTTGGTTGTTGACCATCCGTCATTTTAATGGAATATGCTATTACTTCATTTAATGTAGCACCTGTAAAATCTGTATATTCATCCATTTCTGCGGATGCGAACTTTGCTCGGATTAAATTAGAGTTTATAAATTTAGTACCTCGTAAATCTGAACGAGAAAAATTTGTTCTTGTTAATTCCCTATTTGATAAATCAACGTCTTTTAATTTTGCTCCTACTTGTAGACGTGGTGTTTGTTGTAATAATGTTGAGTTACTGTTTAATCCGTATGATTCGTTCTCCGCAATATCTTTTGTTAATAATGAAAAATTAACGTCTGTACATGCTTTTGATTTATCTTCAAAATAACTTGTTAAAACACTTTTATAATATTCATCATTAGCAAATTTTTTAATAATGTCTTGCTTGTCATTATTGTCATGTGGTACACCTCGATTATATAATCGGGCGTTGTGTAAGAAATGATCCATATTTTCAACACACCCTGTATACCAAGCAACATAAAATGATAATTTTCCTTTAAATCCATCTTTTCCATAGCAATAATCAACTAATTGATTATAATAAGGTGTGAACTTTTCTTTATCTATAGTAATGTCTTTCATAATGGCATTACATGTTCCTACAATATTATGTGCTATTGTACAACAATTTGCGTATAAATCAATAACTCTTGTTTGATCTATGTCTACTTCTCTATTCCATGTATGTAAATCTACCAATTTTGATGGAATTTGTGTATATAAAAACTTTATGAAGTTAGACTTTACATCTGGTAAATCAGTGATTAAATCGACTAATGTAACGTGTATTTGTTTCATTAATGAAATAATTTCATCTCTTTTGCTTAATAATATTCTTCTGTCTTCTGGTTTTCCATTTGGAAATCGATAATTTTCACCAATTAATTGATTAAATACCATTGCGTTATAAAACATTCCTTCTAATTTTGCCTGGTATGTACTCCAGTTACTAATTGGTTGGTTAAATAACAAGTTATTAGCAAACATATACCTCATGTCTTCCACACGTTCCATATCCCATGCCATATAGATTTTACCTTTTCCTTCATAATATGTTTTTACTCCAGTAGTATCGTCAGTATTTGTTTTAATACTTTTATTAAATCTAGAAGCACTAAACATATATTGAGCAGATCGTAAAGAGGGTAAATACCAATTTCTAATGCGTTGATTAAATTCCAAATTACCATAAAACATTCCTATTGTTGATTGAACGTTAGACATATCCCAATAAATATTTTCGTTTTCTATGTATGTTTCAATTGGTTGGTTAAAATTAGAAAAACTAAACAAGCCATCCATGTTTATAGCATTCGATGTATTCCATTTACTAATATCAGGATGATTGTTCGCAACTCTTCCATTGAAAATACAACTGAAATCTTGTATGTTTTCAGTACTCCAAATGGTTTCTAATCCATATTTTGTAGTTGTTTCTGTTGAATCTTCATACCATTCATTGTAAACCGATTTCATATCTTCGTTTGATTGAAAAACCAAAGTTGGTGTTACACTATTGGAGTTTACAGTTTCTTCTGTACTTTTCATCAGAGACAATCCACCATCAGTATATTTCACTTGTACTTTGATTTCTTTGTTGACATCAGCGCGAACTAATGTATAAGTACTTGAAGTTCCGAAAATCGCGTCAATTGCTGTTTCTCCATTGAACCATTGATATGATAGTGTTCCCAAACCATCTTTATCTTCTAATGTACTCACTGCTGTTAATGTTTCACCTTCTTTTGGTGTTCCTACTATTTTGATTTCTCCGGTTGGTGGATCATTGACATTTTCAACAGGTCCGTATTCAGGACTTGTGACACTATGTTCAATATCACTTTGTGTATAGGATATAGATGCTTTTATTTTCGTTCCAACGTCTTCTTGGGATAATGTATATTTTTTTTTATTTACCCACATTTCCGGTTCTCCTGACTCACGAATTGCAAGTTCTGTTATTTCAACACCATCTCTAAACCACTTTATTGTATATTCTGAAGGTATACCGTCTAGATCACTCAATCCACTTTCGTTGATAACTAATGTTTGATATTGCTCCACTATTGATACTTTTCCTTCTTCGTCTATTATTGGAAGACTTCTATTATTTACAATCACGTTTATTGTTAATTCTCCTGTTAATGGATCGTTTACATTTTCTATTGGACCAATTTCATTACTTGCTTCACTTGTTTCAAGACGACTATATGAATCTCTGTAACTTACTTTGACAGTTATATCTTTTCCTACATCTTCTTGTGTTAATGTATATGTTGCCTCTTCTTTTTCAACTATTTCATTACCATCTCTAAAAATTTCATTACCATTTCTAAACCAAATATAGGATATTGTATCCTCATTAATTCCATCAGCATCAGTTATAGTACCTAAACTTGCTGTTAATACCTCATTTTGTTTTGCTGTTCCGCTAAGAACTGGTTTTCCATCAACAGAATTATTTTTTACAGATATTACTGCTATTTTTTGACTTGTTAGTGTTTCAACAGTATTTTGACCATCTGTATAAGTAATTTCAGCGTATACTTGTTTTCCTATATCATTTGCTGTTAGTGTATATGATGTGCTAGTTGCGTTCTCAATTACACCATTATCATTATACCATTTATATTCAAAAGTATCTGTTAAATCATCTTCATCTGTTAGTGTAAAAGAATAAGACAACGTATCTCCAGGTATTGTGAATCCGTCATTGTCTGTATCTGTATATGGTCCTCGTGGTACTGGACTAGTAGTACCATCAGTATTAAATGTTAGCACTTCTGGAGTTTCATAGGTATAACCACTTATACTAAAAATAAACTTAGAAACTGGATCGTCGTTTACATTCGCAACAGCATTTGTAGGATCACTTGTTACATCTTCTGTTGTTCCTTGACCATCTGTATATGTTACTGTTACTGTTATTTGATTTCCTACGTCTGATTGTTCTAATTTTATTGTTTGTCCGTCCTTTCCATTACTCCATAAATATGTAAATGTTCCTAATCCATCATCATCTGTTATTCCACTTGTATCAACGGTTAATGTATCATCTTCTTTTGGAATATCAATGAAACCTGTTATGATTGGTTTTCCAACTGGACTATCGTTTACATTATCAACAATACCCGTATCATCACTTGTTAGTGTTTCTACAACATTTCCACCATCTGTATAAGTTACAGTTACTGATACTTTCTTTCCTACATCATCTTGGGTTAATGTGTATGTTGAACTTGTTTCTCCAGTTATATCACTTCCATCACGTTTCCATTGGTATGAAAAAGTTCCCAAACCATCAGCATCAATTATGGTACTTGTATCTACACCTAATACATCTCCTTGTTTTGCTGCGTTTCCAGGGATTATACCAGTTATTGTTGGTTTACCCGATGGAGAACTATTTACATTTGCTATAATACCTGTTGGATCACTTGTTACTGTTTCTGTTGTTCCTTGACCATCTGTATAAGTTACAGTTACAGTTATTGTATTTCCTACATCTGCTTGTACCAATGTGTAGTTTCTATTTTCTGCTTCACCAATATCACTTCCAGCGCGTTTCCATTGGTATGTAAAAGTAGAATCTGATATTCCATCGGCATCGGTTATAGTATCTGTATCGGCAGTTAAAACAGAACCTTTTGATGTTGTACCTACTATTTGCGGTTTTCCACTTGGATCATCGTTCACATTGGTTACAACACTTGTAGGTTCACTTGTTACACTTTCATTTGTTCCTTTACCATCTGTATAAGATGCTGTTACTGTTATTTCATTTCCTACATCGTTTTGATCTAATGTTATTGTTGTTCCTGTCTTTCCATTACTCCATGTATATGTAATTGCTCCCATACCATCTACATCACCTAATGTATTTGATGCTGTT
>Ga0257110_1000415_pt1 | contig 21219 bp, 15 predicted proteins | sample LP_taG_7_FD_190184 | JGI IMG/M metagenome (GOLD analysis project Ga0257110, IMG submission 190184) | Marine microbial communities from Northeast Subartic Pacific Ocean, Canada - LP_J_2015_P26_10m | ecosystem: Environmental > Aquatic > Marine > Oceanic | place: Canada: Northeast Subartic Pacific...
GTTTGCCGAAGTGAGGGCGGATGCGATGTCAGTGACACCAAATGTGACCATGACCTTTAGTGAAGAGCAGGGCATGCTGCTGGATGTGGCGCGGGGGTTCGTGCGGGATCAGGCGCCTATCGATGTGATCCGAGCACAGTTAGAGACAGAGACCGGATATGACTCAGTTGTGTGGCAAAGCATGGTCGATATGGGTTGGGCTGGGATTGCCCTACCCGACAGTGTAGGCGGAGCAGGCATGGGCGTTGGCTCTGCCGTGCCGGTTTTTGAGTCACTCGGTGGTGGCTTGCTCGGCACGCCCTTGCTCAGTACGACGTTAGCGGGTCAGCTGATTTGGCGCGCGGCGGGAGAGGGTGCAGCCAGTTGGCTGGCCCGCTTGTGCAGCGGCGAAGTCGGCGCGCTCGCCCTGTTGGATCACGCGGATTGGGGTGCAGCGAACTGCGGTGTTAGCCTCGGTAGCGACGGTTGCTTGAGTGGCCGGAAATGTTTTGTTGCCGATGCGGGCGTTGCCGATATGTTCGTTGTCGTGGCGAACGATAATGGCGAAACCATACTGGCGATTGTCGAAGCGACGGCGCTGTCGAGTGACGCGCTCTCCCACAACGTGGTGATTGACCTGACGAAGCGATCCGCCAATGTCGATTTTACGGGTGTGGTACCGGTCAATATTCTCCGTGGCGAGCGCGTTGTGGCTGCGCTGCGGGACACTCTGTTGCTGGGGGCGCTGCTCACGGCATCAGAGACGACGGGCGCTGCAGCTCTGTGTCTTAGTGGTATTACGGACTACCTCAAAACGCGCAAGCAATTTGGGAAATTGATCGGGTCCTATCAGGCACTGAAGCACCCCAGTGTTGATATTTATGTGGGCATGGAAAATGCGCGCTCGTTTATTTATCACGGTGCGAGTGTGGTGGATGATGACCCATTATCCGAAGACGCCGAGACGGCTTGCAGAATGGCCAAAGTGGCAGCAGACGACGTCATGGTGTTTGCTGGGGATCGCTCTGTGCAGTTTCATGGCGGCTTTGGTTTTACCTGGGACTGTGACTCGACGCTGTTCATCCGCCGCGCTCAATGGGCGCAGCAGATGTATGGTGGAGCGATTCACCATCGCAAAAGGCTGGCGGCGCTGCTCTTAGATTCCTGAGTCAGACAACACCTCTGAAGCATCTTATGCAGCTTCGGGGTGATCAAGTGGGGGGCAAATGCTCGTTGAGAAAACGCGCCATGTTGCCGCCCATAACGGCGCGGATGGTGGCCTCACTGAGCCCGGCATCGACCAGCGCTTGAGTCAGGTGGGGCAGTTGCGCGGCGTCGATGGGCGTCGTGACAGAACCGTCCCAATCTGAACCTAGGGCGATATGAGACGCGCCAAAGCGTTTCACACCGTAGCGGATCGCCTCTGCAATAGCGGTAACGCTTTCGCCGCAAGTGACATCTGCCCAAAAGCCGACGCCAATCAGTCCCCCTGCTTGCGTAATCAGCGCCATCGTCTCGTCGCTAATGTTACGCGGACTTGGGCAATGACCTTGAAAGCCGGTATGGCTCACGATCAGTGCCCCATTGCCGGTCGCGGCCAAGGTATCGCGCACCGTGGCCTCACTGCTATGTGCGACATCAATCATCACGTCCATTGCGTGCATTTTTTTGACAGCGTCGATCCCAAAGCGGGTCAGGCCCGTTTGTGACTCGCCATGAAGGGAGCCACCTAAGCGGTTATCAAAAAAATGTTGAAGGCCCATCATCCGAAACCCCGCAGCATAAAGCCGTTCGATATTCTCCAGCTCGCCGTCCAGCGCATGAGAGCCCTCTGTCCCCAGCAAGGCGCCAACGACCCTCTCGCCGTCTGCGCGCTGCGATAACAAGCTACTGAGATCTCTTTTTGAACGGATTAGGGTCAGCTGAGAACTGTGCTCTGCCGCTGTGAGCACCCGCTCCGCTTGCAGCATCGCTCGGGCGAAAAGGCTGTTGTAGGCCGCTGCCGGCCACCGCTGTGCCAGCGCAAGCAGCGTAATATTATCCGCAGCATCTGAGGCATTGCTGTCATAGTTTTGTCCTCGTGGTGACTTGGTCACCGTGGTGAACATTTGCAGCGCCGCGCCGCCCTCGATGAGCCGTGGTAGGTCAACTTGGCCCCATTGATGACGTGTCAAAAGGTCCCGGCCCCACAAAGCTGAGTCGGCGTGTAAATCACCGACCAGCAGCTGTTGATGCAGTGCCAGTGTCGCTGCCGAGGGTGCCGGTCCTGCCCCCCCCGTCACGACATTGGCGTTTCGGTCAACCCATTGGGGGGCGAGCGTGAAAAATCCGATGACCAACAACAGCGACAGCGCTGCACAGGCAGTCAGAAATCGTTTAAACCACATCATGTGAATATTCCTTCGAGACTCGGCCTCGTCACCGTGGCGGATCAGTCTGTCGCGTTTCAGTAGAGCGGGCAACTGGTCTGGGCCGACGCTGCCGCCGTAGGAAGAGCATGAATAAAACGACAGGTATTTTAGTGCTGGGTGACCAGCTGAGTTGGCAGCACCCGGCGCTCATCTCAGCTGATCCAGCAGAAGCGGTGGTTATTCTCGCAGAAGTGGTCGAGGAGGCCACTTATGTGCGTCATAACCGCCACAAGATCGCGTTACTGTTCAGCGCGATGCGACATTTTGCGGTGGCGCTGCGAGAGCGGGGATTTCAGGTCGAGTATTATGCCTTCGAGGAGGCGCTACCCACGTTACTGGCGGCATGTGAGCGGGCTCAGGCACAAGTGGGTTTTAACCGATTGGTCGTCTGTGAGCCGGGGGAGTATCGGCTCCGAGAGCAGATGCAAACGTGGTCAGCCGCCCTCGAGAGGGAAGTCGAAATCCTCGAAGACACCCGTTTCCTGTCCTCGATAGAGGACTTTAGTCAATGGGCCGAAGGCCGCAAGCAGTTGCGCATGGAGTATTTTTATCGCGAGATGCGCAAGCGCTATGCCTTGCTGATGGAGGGCGATCAGCCAGAGGGCGGCAAGTGGAACTATGACGCTGAGAATCGCTCGGGATGGCGCGGCCAATGTGAGATTCCAGAGCGTCCCACTCCGCCGCAGGATGCGATGACTCGCGAAGTCATAAAAGCGGTGAATGCGGCCTTTCCAGATAATCCGGGCGACTTGAGCACGTTTCGGTGGGCGGTGACGGCAGAGGACGCAGCGGACGAATTATCCTGGTTTTGTACTCATGCATTGCCCTATTTTGGGACCTATCAAGACGCCCTGACGGAATCGTCGCCCTGGTTATTTCATGGCTTAATTTCGATGTACCTCAATTGTGGTCTGCTAGAGCCATTGGCGGTGTGTGAACGGATTGAGGCAGCTTATCGAAAAGGCGACTGTTCATTGGCTGCCGCTGAGGGGTTTATTCGGCAAGTCTTGGGCTGGCGTGAATATGTGCGAGGGCTGTATTGGCACCACATGCCAGATTACAAAACGCACAACACACTTAACGCCACGACACCCTTGCCCGATTGGTTTTGGACCGGTGAGACCGATATGCAGTGCCTGTCCCGGGCACTCACTCAGTCACTGGATTTAGGTTACGCACACCACATACAGCGGCTAATGGTGATTGGTAACTTTGCGTTGCTTGCTGGGCTGGATGTGACCGCCGTTTGTGAGTGGTACCTCGCGGTTTACGTCGATGCGTATGAATGGGTTGAGCTGCCCAACACACTGGGTATGGCGCTGTTTGCCGATGGCGGCATCATGGCGTCCAAGCCTTACGCGGCCAGTGGTAAATATATCCAAAAACAGGGTGACCACTGTAAAGCGTGCTGCTACGACCCTAAGAAAGTGACCGGCGACGGTGCGTGTCCTTACAATAGCTTGTATTGGCATTTTATTGATCGCCATCGAGAGTTATTGAGCGCAAATCCTCGCATGGGGTTAATTTTGGGGGGGTGGCGCAAGCGCACTGACGACAATCGGGCCGCGGTTGTCTCCTGGGCAGACACTAATTTGGTGAGATTAGCGTCGCTTTAGTGGCGTCCTGTTAAATTCCGTCAACCCCGTCAAACCCGGCAGGCTAAGGGCTTGAGCAGCACCGGCTCGTTAGCGCCTGATCAGGGCGCTAGGCGGGCCATTGACTGATGAGGTTACTGATAAGGCGTGGCTGTGTCCTCTGTTACGCGTTGATGCCGATTGCGGCTGCAGCGACGCGAGCAATAAACGATTTTTTCCCATTGATGCTTCCATCGGGCGCGCCAGGTGAAGGGGCGCTGGCAGACGGGGCAGAGTTTTGTCGGTAAGTCAGACTTTTTGCGATGCGCCATTAGCGTGGCTCGGTAATCGGCCAATCGGCACCGTCGAGCACATGTTCTGGTTGGGGTGGCCTAAATCCGCCCCACTTCTGGGTAAAAACGCCGTTGGGGTCATGCTGTGCGGTTTGCTTCTCAAGATTGAAATGCCGTCCACCGCGGGGATCACTGCCCACGCCCGCCAAATACTGCCAATTGCCGTAATTACTCCCCACGTCGTAATCAATCAGCTGTTGCTCGAAAAATGCCGCCCCATAGCGCCAGTCGAGCCCAAGCTCATTGACTAAGCAGGACGCGGCGATTTGTCGACCGCGATTACTCATCCAGCCGGTCGCCGTCAGTTGGCGCATCAGCGCATTGACCAAAGGAAAATCAGTATCCCCCGCACACCAGCGCGCAAAGTTTCTTGGCTCGAAGGTAGTCAGTAATCGACGATCATGCCGCCCGCCTTGCCGGAATAGATGGCGACCATCGATCACGGCTCGCCAGTGGAAGAATTCCCGCCACAATAACTCGAAGTACAACCAGTAAGTCGACTCATTGCTCACGTGCTCTCGCTCGTAGCGAAAAATAGCCTCCGCGACTTCGCGGACCGATAAGTTACCGTTGGCCAACCACGGCGAGAGGGTGCTCGACCCTGAGAGTCCATCTAGGTCATTGCGCGTCTGTTTGTAGTCTGCAATCCCGTGCTGTTGAAATAAAAATTGCTCGAGCCGCCTTAATCCAGCGGCCCTGCCGCCAGGCAGGGGGAGCCCAGGGTTTGGCGTAGCGGCTGCCTTGGGTATCGCATCAAATTGCGCCGCGGGCGGTGGCGGAAGCGCGTCGGGTGTTGGGAGTGTTGGTGTGATGGCCAAGACCTCTACCTTGCGACGAAATGGCGAGAAAGTGTCGGGGTACTCATCCAGTGAAAAGGGGAATTGCGCCGGTTGAAACAGGTGGTTCCCCGGCAGCGTCGTGACGGGAATCTCTAATTTACTGCGGAGGTGGTTGAGTGCTTGCGATTCGTGCCAACCGGGAGTGGACTCCGTTACCAGATGATCAATCTCAAAGCGCTCAATGACCGCGGGCAGCACCAGTTCAGGTGACCCCTCAAGCACCATTAAATCCTGACCGAGGGATTGCAGCTGTTCCCGCAGCTCCTGCAGTGACTCCCGTAGAAAGCGGTCTCGCTGCGCGCCAAGGCCGACTAAATTGCACCAGGGGCGGGGTTTTGGGAGCAAATAAACGCAGAGAAGCGAATCAGCAAAGAGTGTGCTGCTCAAGGTTGGATTGTCGTCCAGACGAAGATCGTTCTGGAACCAATGAAGGTAACGCATAGCAACTCGGACAGAGGTAATGTTACTGGTGTACGCTGATGCCGCGTCGACGGATTGACGGTGGCGCGACACAGCCATTAAGCCGCAGCGCAAACGTTGTGATCGCTTTCGTTGAGTGCCACTCGGGTTACATCATGATCGAACCACCCCACAGTATTGAGTCTTTACAAGCCCGAGCAGCCAGCGAGTTGAATCAATGGACGGGATCGGCGGCGCGTTGGTCGGCTGCGGCGCCGGGTCGTGTGAATGTCATCGGCGAACATACTGACTATAACGGCGGCTGGGTGTTGCCTATGGCCATTGATCGTTACACCGTATTGGTCGCTGCACCGGGGTTGCAAGTGGATCGCATCCGGGTTCGAAGCCTGTCATTGGGCGAGCAAAGTGCCGTGTCACTGTCGCGCCTGTCAGATCTGAGTGATGACAAGTGGATGCGATACCTTCAGGGTGTTTTGGCACAGTACGCTCACCGTGCTGTCGTGTGCCCGCCATTGGACATTGTGGTCGCCTCAAGTGTCCCGGTCGGCGGTGGATTATCGAGCAGCGCCGCACTGGAGTTGGCGATGGCCCACTTGATCGAAGCGGTGACCGAGACCACGTGGTCGCCGTCGGAACGCATCCGTGCGGCAGTCTCTGCAGAACGTGACGGCGCAGGAGTGCCCTGCGGTATCATGGACCAGACGATCGTAGAGCAGGGAGAGCAAGGGTGTGTGTTGCTGCTGGACTGTGCTGAAGACCTCATCTCATCCATCATTCCTTGCGATGACCCGCAGATCGCTTGGCTGGTCATCCACTCTGGCGTCTCGCATGATTTGGCCGATGGTGCTTACGCGCAGCGTCGCGCCGAATGTGAAATGATCTGCGAAGCCCTGCAGGTAGGCAGTTTGCGTGACGTGACACCAGAGACGATCACCACCTTAACGCCTGATTTGCCGGCACGATCACCGATACAGTCACTGGCACCATCACCGGCACCATCACCGATACAGCCATCGACACTGTCACCGATACAATCTCGTTTAAAAGTGCCGCTTGACGAGGTGCTGCTTCGACGCGCGCGGCACGTCGTGACAGAGAATCAGCGCGTGCTGGCCGCGACGGAGGCGCTGAAAACCGCCAACTGGTCGACATTAGGGGAGCTTTTGTTCGAGAGCCATTATTCTTTGCGAGATGACTACCAAGTGTCTTGTGAGGAGTTGGATGTATTGGTTGAGCTCGCGCAGGCACACGACGGTGTGTTCGGGGCGAGAATGACCGGCGGTGGCTTTGGCGGCTGTATCGTGGCGTTGGTCAATAGGGAGGCACTGTCGTCTGTCGCAACATCAATTAGTCAGGGTTATGCCCAGCAGGTCGGTCTGTCGCCGCAGTGTTATCGAGTGAAACCTGCATCAGGTGCTGATGTCTGTGCGGTGTTTGCGTGACCGTACCACCGGCAGACTCGCCGCACCGGCGCAGAAATGCATTGACCGGCGAGTGGCTCACGGTGTCGCCTCAACGGACAAAACGCCCTTGGCAGGGGGATGAGGCTGAGGAAATTGAGGCGACAGGCGTAACCTACGATCGTGACTGCTATCTTTGCCCGGGCAACACCCGAGCCAACGGTCTCGTCAACCCCAATTACGCAGGACCCTGGGCATTCGATAACGATTTTCCAGCCTTGTTTAATGAGATTGGCCTCAATGAGATTGGTCCCGATGAGGCGAGCCTCGATGAGACTCGGTCTGCTGACGCCATCCCGGATGATGTTGTTGAACGGCAAAAGGCCGCCGCTCCGGAGAGTAGTCTGTTCTGTAGCGAACCGGTGTCAGGCCGATGCAGAGTCTTGTGTTATAGCCCTGATCACAGCAAAACCCTGACAAAAATGACGGAAACCGAGCTGTCGGCGGTGGTTCAACTATGGTCAGACGAAGTGCGGCTGTTGCGTCAGCAGTATCGTTGGGTGCAGGTGTTTGAGAACAAGGGTGCCATGATGGGATGCTCCAATCCACATCCTCATGGACAAATTTGGGCGGTGGATAGTCTGCCGACCGAGGCGGTCAAGGAATCGATGACGCAGGCGGCTTGGTTTAAGGCGCAAGGTCGTCCGCTGCTGGACCAGTATCGGGCCGACGAGGAGCACAGCGGGGAGCGGATGGTGGTGGCGACTGAGCACTGGAGTGCGGTGGTGCCTTACTGGGCCACCTGGCCGTTTGAGACGCTGCTGTTACCGCGGCGTCATATTGATCATCTCGATGGGCTCACGGAGTCAGAACAGGTCGACTTGGCGCGCCTATTGAAATCATTGCTCGGCGCGTATGACCGACTCTTTGCGACGGCTTGCCCCTATACCATGGGTTGGCATGGGACTCCCGGTACAGGGTCGTCCCCCCATTGGCAATTGCACGCGCATATCTACCCACCTTTGTTGCGTTCCGCGACAATTCGTAAACATATGGTGGGATACGAAATGCTCAGTGAGGCGCAGCGTGATCTGACGCCTGAGGTTGCAGCCGAACAGCTTCGCTTGGCGATATCGACGGCGAATTGATGGCGTTTAGGAGCCTAAAGTGAAAGTACTCGTGACAGGCGGTGCCGGTTACATCGGCAGCATTACGGCAGAAGTCTTGCTGGCAGAGGGCCATGAGGTCATCGTCTTCGACAACCTTTCCCAAGGGCATCGAGCAGCAGTGCCGGATGACGCGGTATGGGTGCAGGGAGATCTGTCAGAGCCCTCGGCGATTCGACGGGCCATGATGGCGCATCGGCCCGAAGCGGTGATGCACTTTGCTGCCAAATCGCTGGTGGGTGATTCAATGGTGCGCCCCTTCGCCTATCTGCGAGATAACGTCGTCGAGGGGCTCAACTTGATTGAGGCCTGTGTCGACAGTGGGGTGCAGCGTTTTATTTTATCGTCTACCGCCAATCTGTTCGGAGCGCCCGGCAACGCGGTGATTGATGAGCAGGCCCCGATTGCGCCAGGTAGCCCCTACGGCGAGTCGAAGTGGACATTGGAGCGAGCGCTCGATTGGGTGTCGCAAACACATGACATGCGCTACGCGATTTTGCGTTACTTCAATGCAGCCGGTGCCAGTGCCCAGCGCGGCGAGCATCACCTGCCCGAAACGCATCTCATCCCGCTGGTGCTTCAGGTCGCAGCAGGACAGCGGGATTGCATGACGGTATTTGGCGACGACTACGACACACCCGATGGCACCTGCATTCGCGATTATATTCACGTATTGGATCTGGCTGCGGCACATTTATTGGCACTGGGTGCGATTGAAACCGATAACTGCACCTACCACCTGGGGAACGGCGGTGGGTTCAGTGTCAGGCAGGTGATTGAGACCGCGCGTACCGTGACGGGAAGGCGGATTCCCGAGACAATAGGTCAGCGTCGCCCGGGCGATCCCCCTCGATTGGTTGCCAATAGCGATAAAATTCGGAGCGAACTGGGATGGCAGCCGCAATTTGGTGAACTGGAACAGATCGTCAGCAGTGCCTGGCAATGGCATCAGGCCTTTCCAAAGGGTTATGTGGGGTGAGCGTCCTCGGTCTGGGGTAATAGATCGCGCCAGAGTGACAGCAGGTGACCCGGTCGAGCCTCGCCGAGCGCACCAAGTCGGGGTAGCGTGCAGGCAGCGCTGGGTGGCGCGCATCGGTGCTGATGCGCAGAGATCTCTCACCTCAACCTAAAAGTGTGAGCACCCATCTGATATTTACGATAATCTGCCGACCCTCGCGAATCGGCTGTCGCTGAGACCCGATTTCAATCGTGGTGTGCTGAGAGCCGACAGCTAGGCGTCGAGAAACCAGAATCCGCTAGAGACAGAGAGAGTCCCCCCTATGTCCGCCACTGACAGTCTATTTGCATCCTTCGCACTGAAGTCCTTACACACAGACAATCGCATTGTGATGGCGCCCATGACACGGGGCATGTCGCCCGACAATAAGCCCAGAGATGCCTCTGTCGATTATTATCGACGCCGCGCAGCGGGCGGTGTTGGGTTGATTATCACTGAGGGCACCTGTATCAATCACATTGCCGCAAGCGGTTACGAAAATGTGCCTTACTTTCACGGTGATGACCGTCTTGCCGGCTGGAAAAAAGTGGTTGATGCGGTTCATGCTGAGGGTGGAAAAATAGCGCCACAGTTGTGGCATTGCGGTGGCATGCGTAAGCGAGGCACGCTACCCGAAGGCGATGTTGATGGATATACGCCGTCGGGCATGAATGTGCCAGGCAAGATCGCTCGGCACATCATGACGCAGCAGGATATTGATGATGTGGTGCGCAGCTTTGCGGAGGGTGCGCGGGATGCCCAAAAATTGGGGTTTGATGCCGTCGAAATTCACGGCGCGCACGGCTACTTGCTCGATCAATTTTTTTGGGAGGGCACGAATCAGCGTACCGATCAATACGGCGGTTCAATGCAAGCCCGCGGCCGTTTTATCGTCGAAATTATTGAGGCGTGCCGAGCAGAAGTGGGCCCTGACTTCCCAATTTTGCTGCGCTGGTCGCAATGGAAGCAACAAGACTTCGCTGCGCGTCTCGCACCCACACCACAGCTGTTGGAGGCCTTTCTCCAGCCATTGATCGAGGCGGGTGTGGATGCTTTCCACTGCAGTCAGCGTCGTTTTTGGGAGCCGGAGTTTGACGGCAGTGACCTGAACCTGGCCGGATGGGTGAAGAAGATCACTGGGATGCCGACGATTACCGTCGGTAGCATCAGTCTCGATCAAGACTTCATTTCTCAACCTGCTGAAGGCGATGGTGCGTCCAGTGAGCCGGCATCCATAGATCGGCTGCTCGAAATGCTCGATCGAGGCGATTTCGATTTGGTGGCTGTGGGCCGTGCGTTGATTGCGAATCCGGACTGGCCAAAGGTTGTGCGTTCAGGTGAAACCTCGGGTCTCAATGCTTTCAGTAAGGAGCTGTTGGCAACGCTGGATTGACGCAACCGCTCATCGCATTTAAATTCACCCTGTCATTTAGTTGTCACGACGATCTTCTAAGATGGCGTTGGTGACATTCAATCGCAGTACCATTTTTCGCCGTGTTTCTCGTTCCCAGGAGACCCATCATGAAGTATCCGTTCGCGTCCATTTTTGCTCGAAACATCTTATCGAGAGCCATCGCCAGTACCGCCATTGCGGGTGCGATGACCTTGGCTCCCAGTGTGTATGCTCAAGAAACTTCCGCTATTGTGCGCGGCGCGGTCAGTACCAGTAGCGGAGAACCGCTGGCGGGTGCGACCGTCATGGTGACGAGTAACACAACCGGTGTGACCAAAACCGTGACCACAGACGCGGGGGGGTTTTATTCGGTCAGGGGCCTGCCTGCGGGCGTGTCCTATGACATCACCGTCGATGCCAATGGGTGGCAAAAAGCGTCAACGGCGTCGCTGTCATTGGCAGTAGGCCAGTCAGAAGTCATGAATTACCGCCTCGACACAGAGGAAGAAGTGATCGTTATTGGCACGCGAGTCGTCATGGATACCGCGGTCGGCCCCAGTGCCGTCTTCAATCTGGCATCGTTGCAAGATTCTCCCTCAGTGAATCGTAATATCACCGACGTGATCCAGCAGGACCCGCGTCTCTATGTCGATCAGTCTGGTGGTAACGACGCGGTGCAATGTAATGGCGCTAATCCGCGCTATAACAGCCTGACCGTTGACGGCGTTCGTCTTAATGATGGTTTTGGTCTCAATAGCAATGGTTACCCGACACAGCGTATGCCGTTCCCCTATGACGCTATATCCAGTGTCGCGGTGGAGTTAGCACCGATGGACGTCGTATACGGCGGCTTCTCAGCCTGTAACATTAATGCGGTCACAAAAACCGGCAGTAACGAGCTATTCGGCTCGATTTTCTTTGACTACGGCAGTGACTCACTCCGGGGCGATAAGCTGGAGGGCGACAGTATTGCCTCTCAGGATTATGACGAGACCCGCTGGGGCATGGAGCTCGGCGGTGCCATCATCCCCGATACCCTCTTCTTCTATGGTGCCTATGAAAAATACGACGGCGCCGATTTGAATAATCGGGGTGCGATTGGCTCGGGTGCCATCAACGAAGTGCCCGTCGCACAGGCCGATTTAGACGAGATTGCGCGCATTGCACGAGAGGTCTACGGCTATGAGCCAGGACAGACTGCGTCAGAAGCATTTGATTTCGAGGACGAAAAATATTTGCTGAAAGCCGACTGGTACATCAACGATGCGCATCGTTTATCGGTCACCTATATGTACAACGATTCGTTTAACTTTACGCCATCCGATGGCGACCTCGACGAATTTGAATTTGATAAGCACTTTTACAAGCGAGGAGCAGAGCTCACCACCTATAACGTGAACTGGTATGCCGATTGGAATGACCGTTTTTCCACTGAAATTCGTTATTCCCTCAATGACGTCGATTTTCTGCAGCAAGCGGTTGGTGGAAAGGACTTTGCTGAGTTTCGCGTTGAGCTCGATGAGGTGGATGTTTACCTCGGCCAAGACGATAGTCGCCAAGCCAACGAGATGAACTACGAAATTGAACAGTTGGTGGCGCGAGGGTCTTACACGCTTAACAATCACACCATCACCGCGGGATTTGAGCGCGAGGACATGCAGATTTATAACTTGTTTTATCAGCATGTTGATACTGAAGTCCGCTTCGATGGTATCGAGAATTTTGCCGCTGGTCAGGCGGCACGGGTGTATTACGGTAACGCTATCTCGAACAACGAACAGGATGCTGCGGTGGACTGGGGTTACGCCGTCAACACGCTCTATCTGCAGGATGAATGGCAGATTAACGACCGACTGGCGGTGACCCTTGGGTTGCGATACGAGTGGTACGAGTCTAGTGATAAGCCTAATATCAACCCGGATTTTGTCGCGGACTATGGGTTCGCTAATGATGCCAATCTGGATAATTTAGATATGGTTTTGCCGCGCTTCGGCTTCACTTGGGATGCTAGCGATGCCATTACGGTCCACGGCGGAATCGGCTTGTTTTCGGGGGGTAATCCGAATGTGTGGTATTCCAATGTCTTTTCAAACACCAATACCACGGCAGTGCAGACGCAAATCAGAGGCGTCGATTTGTTCGCGCAAGAGTATGTGAACTGTGAAGCCAGCGCACCACAATGTGGCCCGGGCTGGGGTGTCCCCAAACAGTTAGCAGAACAGGTTGCGGCGGGTGATGGCAGCAACTTCGAGATCGTGTATCTCGATCCTGACTTTGACGCGCCGACCGAATGGAAGTATTCATTGGGTATGACGTGGGAATTTGGTGATGGCTATGTGCTGACGGCCGACGCTCTGATGACCCGTGGCAACGATACGGCAATCTATAAGCATGGGGATCTCGACTTTACCGGCGAGGTCAACGACTTTGGTAATGGTTATCCCGTCTACGACTCTGCTCGCATTCCCACGTTTGTTTTGACCAATAGCTCAAAAGGGAATGAATCAGAATCACTGGCCTTCAGCCTCTTCAAGTCATTTGATGCGGGCTTAGATATCCGGTTTGGCTATGCTTGGACGGACGCAAAAGATGTGAACCCGATGACATCGTCGGTGGCGTTCTCTAATTATGTGAACCGCGCCTTTTATGATCCTGAGGAGGAAGTGCTCTCGACCTCAAACTACAATATCGAGCATCGCTTCACGGGGGTGCTGAATTACACAGCTAATTGGTTTGGTGAATACCGAACGCAGGTGTCGCTCTATGGCCAGGCTGCTTCAGGCGTGCCTTATAGCACCGTGTTAGGAGGTGCAGACGGTACCATCGCGGCTTACGGGTTTACGCCCTATCTCGATTTTATTGAGCATGTGCTCGAAGCACCGGGAACCCGTAACAACAACAACGGTAGCTGGTGGCGCAAGGTTGATATGCGCATCAGTCAGGAATTTCCGGGATTCTCTGACTCCCACCGCGGCAGTGCCTTCTTAATCATTGATAATTTAACCAACCTACTCAATGACGATTGGGGTGTGATGTACAAGGCCAATTTTCCTTATGGGGTGACACAAGACGATATCAATGATGGTCGTGCTGAGACCCGAAGAGGCTCTCCATCCTTATGGGAGATCCGCGTTGGCTTTAATTACCGGTTCTGAGGCTCTTGATCGTTGTGAAGGCGTCTTCGGGCGCCTTTTTTTTGCCCCACTATTTTTACCCTATTATTTTTAATCTTCTCAATGTGGCGGTGTCCAGAGGCTAACGCAGGCCGCGCTTGCGCTGGACCGCCCCATCGTAATCGATGCCAGTCGAATCAACGCCATCGCTCATCTTGCAGTATCCGGCGTGCCGAGGTTGCACTACAGTAACGGCCCTAGATTCGCGTGAGTAACGAGTAGCCTATGAGTCTACCCCGCCCAGCAGTTCCTATGCCATTGCCCGGCTCCCGCTGGTTGATCTTGATGACGGTCGTGGCGGTGTACATTTGTATGATCGATCGGATCGCTATTTCCATCGCGATCATCCCGATGGCGGCAGACAACGGCTGGTCGCCCACGGTTCAGGGCGCAGTGATGTCGGCCTTTTTCCTCGGCTATGTCACCTTGCAGATTCCCGCAGGATATTTGTCAGATCGCTATGGTGGTAAGTGGGTGCTCGGTCTGGGCGTGCTGTTTTGGTCGTTGTTTACGATCCTGACCCCGGCAGCAGCGGCACTCGGCCTCACCATGTTGCTGGGTTGCCGTTTTCTCATGGGGGTAGCTGAGGCGGTAACGTGGCCCTCTATTTATTCACTGTACTCCCGCTGGATTCACCCTGATCGCCGCGCTTCTGCCGTCGGTCTGATGAACTCTGGGATCGCGGGTGGCAGTGTCATTGCCTTGATCTGCACCCCCTGGTTGATCAGCGTGTGGTCATGGCAAGGTGCGTTTTATTTATACGGTGTATTGGGTGTGGCATGGTTCCTTGTTTGGGCGCTTCGTGGTCGGTCGTCTCCCGACACGGTGGCCTCATGGCATGAGGCGCCAGAGGATGCTACCGCACAGGGCGCTGAGGCAGTGTCACCAACAAGTTATCCCAAGCTAACGATTGCCGGGATGTTGCGCTCGAGAGCCGTTTGGGCGATTGCGGTGGCGCATATCGCGATTAATTGGTCTTTATATCTGGTGCTGTCGTGGTTCCCGACCTTTGTGAACCGAGAGATGGGTGCTGACTTGCAGCTCGCGGGTCTGTTGGCTTTAGCACCGACCACCATGTCGCTGATTATGGCGCCGCTAGCGGGACGTTTGTTTGATGGTTTGATTGCGCGGGGAATGAATCGACTCGCAGTAAGGCGCGTGCTGCAAAGTTTGGCGTTTACAGGTATTGCGGTGGCGATGCTGCTGTTAACCGTGGGCGATTCTTTGATATTCAGTGTCACCATTATCACCGTGAGTAACGCACTCACGGCGCTGTCGGTGGGTGGTTTTGCGACCAATCATCTCGACATAGCGCCTAATCAATCAGGTTTGTTGATGGGAGTCACGAATACGCTTGCCGCGCTGGCTTCGAGTGCCTCGGTCTTTGTTTCAGGTTGGATTCTCGACATCACCGGCAGTTGGGATGCCGTATTTCAAACCGCGGCAGGGGTATCGGTGTTCGGCGCGGTGCTCTATGCGCGGCTGGCGAGCTGTGACCGTGAGTTTGACTAAGGTAGAGCGGGCAAGCAGGTCCTGTTTATCAGTCTCTTAACCCTTAGAACACTATAAACATAACTTATATTTATATTTTTAAATTAAATCATGCTTTTTGGTTAAATAGTGCCGCTAGGGCATTACTGGCACTGTGTTGTAACCCCATTTTCGTTAGAGTGGCCTCCGTGAAAACACCACTGACAGTCAATTAAACGGAGCAAAGCAGCATGTTGGCCTTAAATAGCGATATTCTATATAACCTCAGCAAAGCATTTGTTGGAATAACAGTCTTTTCAGTTATTTTTTATTCGGTGAGTCTGATCGTCTGAGGCAACCGCTGGTAGGGTCTCGGTCCGCCGCGCAGCTGGCGCGCTTGGTGACCCACGCGTCGCCGCAGGGCGGCTTTTTCTCCATGAGGCCCCCGGGCTCGACGCGCCGCGCGTGTGGGCGCCCAGACTAAATCACGCATTCACTGTCGCCGAGAAGGTGGCCGAGGTAAAATAGCGCTTTCCGCTGAGACCTCGACCATGATCAGCCTGATTGGCGTCACACTCCTACTGCTCGCTGCAGTAGCGCTCTCCTCAAATCGCGCCGCTATTCAATTGCGAACCGTTGGGATGGCCTTTGCGTTGCAGGTCACGATCGGCTTCATCGGCTTATTCACCGACTGGGGCAGTGCCGCACTGGCCTCGGCATCCGAGTATGTGGCCGTGCTGCTGGGTTATTCGCGTGCCGGAATGGAGTTCATGTTTGGTGGCCTAGTGGGTCCCAGTGACTCATTAGGCTTTATCTTCGCCTTTAGCGTCTTACCCGTGGTGATCTTTTTCAGTTCATTAATTGCTGTGCTGTATCACGCGCGCATTATGCAGTGGTTAATTCGGATCATGGGTGGCGGCCTGCGGGCACTCCTGCGCACCAGCCATACCGAGTCGTTATCGGCTGCAGCCAATGTGTTTGTCGGCCAGGCAGAGGCGCCACTGGTGGCTCGGCCCTATATTCCTAACATGACCCGATCAGAACTCTTTGCGGTCATGGTCGGGGGGATGGCATCAATCGCTGGCTCGGTCATGGCAGGCTACGTCGCACTGGGCGTGCCCTTAGAATACCTTCTGGCGGCAAGCTTTATGGCCGCCCCGGGTGGTTTGCTGATGGCAAAACTCATGGAGCCAGAGACCGATCAGCCCGTTGAGCCGGCGCCCGGTGAAAAGCTGGCGAGCGAGCAGTATATTAATTTTATCGATGCGGCCGCGACGGGGGCAATGAACGGTTTGCAGATGGTCGGCGCTATCGGTGCGATGTTACTGGCCTTCATTGCGCTCATTGCGATGCTCAATGGGATGTTGGAGGCAGCGGGAGCGCTGGTGGGCCTAGAGCAGCTCACCCTCGAGCGGGTATTAGGCGGGCTGCTCCAGCCGTTGGCTTGGGCGTTGGGCGTGCCGTGGAACGAGGCGCAGTTGGCAGGCAGCCTGATCGGCCAAAAATTTATTCTCAATGAATTTGTGGCCTATGTGTCATACAGCGAGATCGCCGATCAGTTGTCGCCTCATGCACAGGCGGTCGTGATTTTCGCGCTCTGCGGCTTTGCTAATTTATCATCGATCGCCATTTTGCTGGGTGGATTAGGCGCTGTCGCGCCGAGTCGTAGAGATGATATTTCTCGATACGGCATGCGGGCGCTCATAGCGGCCAGTTTGTCTAATTTGATGAGCGCCGCTTTAGCAGGGTTTTTTTTGTCTTTGGGTGGTCTGTAGAGCGGCACGATGGCCATGTCATTTGAGCTACCCCAACTCTCGTATGTCGCGCCGAATTTCGCCGACCATTTTGTTGATTCGTTGCGGCAATATGGTTTTGCCGCCGTGGTGGATCATCCTCTAGATAACCACCGTATCGAGCGCATTTACCAAGATTGGTTGGCGTTTTTTGCGAGTGAAGAGGTCAGTGCCTTCACCATGGATCCACAAAGCCAGGACGGCTATTTTTCGCTGCAATCAGCAGAGCATGCCAAAGGGTTTCGGGACCGAGACTTTAAAGAATATTTTCAGTTTTATTGTTGGGGACGCTGCCCTGAAACGCTCCGTACTGATCTTGAGGCGCACTTTAGTGCGGCGCTGGTGCTGGGCACCACATTACTTGGCTACATCGCACACAGCTTGCCTGCGTCAATCAGCGCGCAGCTGTCAGAACCGTTACGCGACATGATTGTGGATAGCGAGCAGACCATGCTGCGAGTGTTGCATTATCCGCCGATCCCGGAGGGTCAGCCCGTGTTCAGAGCGGCGCCCCATGAGGATATTAATTTGTTGACCTTGCTGCCGGTGGCCGACGGCCCCGGCTTAGAACTCCAGCTACCCGAGGGAGAATGGGTTTCAGTGCCGCAGCAACCAGGGCAACTGATCGTGAACATTGGCGATATGCTGCAAGAAGCAACGGGAGGTTTCCTACCCTCGACCACGCATCGTGTCGCGACGCCTGACGCATCGCATCAATCTGCGAGTCGGATGTCGTTGCCACTGTTTTTACATCCTCGTCCCGACGTGGTGCTGTCGGAGCGCTATAGCGCGCAACAATATTTGCGGCAACGCCTCAATGAATTAGGTGTCACCTAGCGTGAAGTGCAATGAGGGAAAAGTATGTCGTTGAGTCGCGTGTGCTACCTCGTCAACGCGCCACTCGTCATTGTGGTCTGGATGTTATGGGGCCATGGCATAGCGGTATCGGCGGAACGCCCAATCGCGGACGCACGAATTGCGGTTGCGGCTAATTTTCGCGATACAGCAGAGGCCATTGCGCTGCATCTTGAGGCGCACTCTGACTATCATTACGACATCATTGTTGGCTCAACGGGTAAGCTGGCCAGCCAGGTCATCAACGGTGCCCCCTTTGATGTGCTGATGGCAGCAGATCGTGTTAGGCCTCAGCGACTCGTGGAGGAGGGCTATGCGGTGGCGGGGTCTCAGCGAACGTACGCGTTGGGCGAGCTAGGGCTCTGGTGGCCCGGAGCGGGTGAGCCGGTTGCAATCGGTGACCTCAGTGTGCTCAACCCTCGGGAAATTTGTCTGGCGAACCCTGCACTCGCGCCCTATGGCAGTGCGGCTTTAACAGTGCTGAGAGAGGCGGGTTTTTCCGAGAGATATTTAGCCGGGTTGGTGCGAGTTGATAATGTTAATTTGGTAACAGCGATGGTAACTCAGCGTCAGGTGCGTGCGGGGTTTATCGCGCGTTCAGCATTAGTGATCGCCGCTAAGCGGGATACTGTGCAAATGGATGAGACAGAGATCTTATGGTTCTCGGATCACGAGCCGATTCATCAGGCACTCGTTTTATTGGATCGCGCACAACACAATCCAGCGGCACACTTCTGGGTTGAACAAATAGATCATCCGGCCATTCGAGAGTTGATTCGGGCTGATGGTTATCAACTCCGCCCGCTGGAGGCCGCCGGTGGCAGGTGATGTGCAAGCCATCTGGTTGACAGGGTTACTGGCCCTAGTCACCACGTTACTCCTTATGCCCCTGGCTACGCCATTGGCATGGTGGTTAGCACGATCGCCTTCACGCGTTAAATCTGCTGTTGAGGCGGTGGTCGCCATGCCGTTAGTGTTGCCGCCGACCGTGTTGGGTTTTTATTTGCTGGTGATACTGAATCCCGATTCGTTTTTCGGGGGGTTGTGGGTTCGCGTGACGGGTGAGGCACTGACCTTTTCTTTTGCGGGACTCGTGATCGCTTCCATGATTTATTCGTTGCCGTTTATGGTGCAGCCTCTCCACAGTGCCTTTCGTGCGGTACCCGAATCGGTGTTGGAGGCCGCCGCTACGCTGGGTGCGTCACCACGCGATCGATTTATTAACGTGGGTATCCCGTTAGCGCGGCGTGGGTTTTTGACAGGTGCGGTATTGACCTTTGCTCACACCGTCGGTGAATTCGGTGTGGTCTTAATGATGGGGGGCAATATCCCCGGTGAAACGCGGGTGCTCTCCATTGCGATTTATGAGCACGTCGAGACGCTTAACTATGACGCAGCGCATTCCTTGGCATTGGGCTTGTTGTGTTTTGCTTTTCTGTCGCTTTGGCTGGTGTACCGATTTGCAGGCGAGCGGGTTGAGGTCATTCGCGGATGAGTCGTCGATTAGTGATTGAGGGCCAGCTTGAGCGCGCCGATTTTGCGCTCAAGCTGTCGCTTGATTTTGAACTGTCCTCACCTGTGGGCCTGATGGGCGCCACAGGGGCGGGTAAAACAACCCTGCTTCGAGTGCTCGCGGGATTAGAACCCTCGTTTCGCGGACGGATCATTTTTTGCGACGCAGTGTGGAGTGATTCGGCGGACGCTTCTGCGGGTTTTATCCCTCCACATCAACGTCGCGTTGGGGTCGCTTTTCAAGACAGCCGGTTGTTGCCGGCGCGCACGGTGCGAGGGAATCTGGTGTTCGCAATGCGTCGCGCCAGAGAGGGGGGCCTCACTTTAGCCTTTGACGACGTCGTGGCGGGGCTTTACTTGGGGGATTTACTGGAACAGCCTACGGAGTCTTTGTCAGGGGGTGAACGGCAAAGAGTGGCGCTCGCCAGGGCTTTGCTATCCAAGCCAAAGTTACTCTTATTGGATGAGCCCCTATCTGCCAACGATACCGAGCGACGATTCGCCATGTTGGCTCAGCTGGAGACCTGGTTATCCGCTGAGCAAGTCTCGGTGCTGTACGTGTCGCATGTACAAGAAGAGGTGCAACGCCTGACTCGCCAGTTGATCATTATGGATAGAGGGGCAGTGAGGTCGCAGGGTGCCACGGATGCGCTATTAAGCGGAGTGATGAATGCTGGCAGTGGAGCCAGCGATCACGGTGTCGGCGAGGAAGCGATGGTAGTCGCCACTGACGAAGATCAGTTATCAGTAGTTTTGCAGCGAGCAGCAGGTGCGACCTTGGCAGATCAATCCGATTTAGCACCCGGGGACCGCGTACTGATTCGTCGCGTTACACCGGATACCCTAAGGCGTGACTTTACGCTGCAACCACAATCCGAGCAGGATGAGTCCGAGACCGAATAGCGTGTAAAGCTCGACCGGTTCCCCCGTGATCAGCCAGATCAACACCAGCGATAGAGGCGGGGAGAGAAAGATAAGGCTGGTAATGCTGAGCGCAGAAGAAGTCGCCTTCATGGCACCCATCCACAGAATAAAAGCGATCCCCATCTCAAATAGCCCGATATAGGCACTGCCGGCCCACCCCTGCCAAGGGATCGTCATCGATGTCTCAGTAAACCAGAGTAGGCCGAATAGCAGCGGCAGCGCGCCCGAAAAATTGAGCAACAAATTGGTCTCAGGTGCGGTGGTGAGCCGGGCATTGAGCACCCAATAAAAACTCCATATCAGGGTGCTCAGTAAGGCCAGGCTGATGCCGATCGGTTGCGCGAGTTCCAATGCAAGCGGGGCGCCGCGAGTCGCAATGACGACAATACCCAGATAGCTGATGCACGCTGCGCCTAACGCGCCTGCCGTCAGACGATGTTTGAGAATTGGCGCGGCAATCAGCGCCAGCGTAATGCCCCAAGAGTAATTGATGGCCATGGCCTCTTGTGCTGGCAATCGGTCATAAGCTGCGAAGAGCACCAGGTAGTAAACCCCCGGATTGAGCCACCCAGTGAGTAACCCAATGCCTCGTTGTGTCCATGAGGTGTCTCGGAGCGCGGCAAGACGAGTGGGTTGCATCAGCCTGATGACGAAAAAAAACCAACTAAACGTCGTTGCTAGAGTGACCAGCTGCAGTGGCGAGAGGTAGTCGAGCGTGAGGCTAAACGCGGTAGCGACAGTGCTCCACAACAGCACCGCGCCCAACCCCAACTGCACTGCAAGACGATCGTTGTGTGTCATCTAACGGATTCCATGCGTTCGTGAGGGTTAATCCTTAGCGATTCCCGGTGCGACGTGCCAAAATATGGTTTTCTTATATGACTCAGGAGCCCACAGCATGGGACACATTGGCGACCATGTCACTCTCGACGAACCCGCGTTTATTCATGAAAGTGCGTG
>Ga0257110_1000416_pt1 | contig 21217 bp, 18 predicted proteins | sample LP_taG_7_FD_190184 | JGI IMG/M metagenome (GOLD analysis project Ga0257110, IMG submission 190184) | Marine microbial communities from Northeast Subartic Pacific Ocean, Canada - LP_J_2015_P26_10m | ecosystem: Environmental > Aquatic > Marine > Oceanic | place: Canada: Northeast Subartic Pacific...
CACCACGCCACCGTCACCTGCAATCGCAAAGATTAGAGGACGCACTTTTGACCAGTCTGCGGCATAGAGTCCGTTGAGTAAACAAATGCGGTCTTCATCTCTAGCACTACAACTTCCCGAAGAGACGAGAGCATTCTTTTGCATTGTCGATCTGAGCTTCAGGTATCCATCGACGCCAACAGAAAGAAAAACGTTTCTATTAAATGGTGACGATGCAATTGCCGTGGTTGGTCCGACCTATGCATGTATATGTTCATCGCAACTCACACGATCACAAAGATTGCATCAAGACAGCGGCACCAACGTGAGCCTCAAATTCGGTTACTGCCTTAGCTAGAAAAGGGAAAATGTGGTTGGATTTCGGCCTGGAGGCAAAGATATCCTTGGCGGTCACAACTTCTTTCCTCGAGCTGTTGGCCCAGTATTCGACATGCTTGCGCACTTTAGTTCTGGAGTCTGGGGGTAATTCTCGGAGTATATCATCAGCTGCCTTTTCCCAGCGCACCTGTTCGTCAATGGCCACTGCTGTATGCAACTTAGCTTTAGGTTTCAAAGAGAAACGTGACACAAAGCCTCCCTCAGATCCTATCAAAATACCAGTCAAGTCCATAGCCATCGCCGTGCCCCCTACCGCAGGGGAGCTTGTTTTGCTTCCAAGGGCTTGCGCAGGTATCGTCGCTCCCCGTACCGGGTATGGTAATCGACCACTAATTACAGCATTCGCTGGTTCTATTGTCTTCAATGACCACCAAAGAATCCTTCCCTCGCCAGACAGCGAAACTAGCCAGTAGGCGTCCTTGCTGCTTATGGGTACCGCAAAATTTCGAGTCCATTGTAACGCAGTCACGGGTTCGCGATGAGTATACTCGCTCACTTCCGAGCATGCTTCAAGAAAATCGCCGCTGGACGCTAAATCATATATCAGTATCTCACCGTTGAATGAACCAGCTGCAAGAATCGAGGGATATGATGGGTGGCATGCAACTGCTGTTAAGCAACAGTTATGCTCCGCTGAGTAAGTTGGATTGCCTGGCGAAAAATCTGTTCGAAACAGAGACCAGCAGCAGAGCATCCCCAAATCGTCACACCATCCACATAGATCTGGTCTGCCAAACACCGCACACACCATAGAGCCGGTGGCATTCCAGGATAGGCCAACACACTGCAGTTGGCTCGAATCAACAGACTCGCAACTGAGCGTGTATTTGTAGGACACGCCCCTGTGCTCTGTTGCACCTAGCGCGACTAAGCTATCGAAGGCATCTTGGGGCAACTCCAGTTCCTGTAGCATCTTCGATGCAAGTGTGCCTATCTTGTCCAGCTGAAACGTCTTGTCAACCGCAACTTTATGAAGAGGCTCTGTCTGGACCGAAATCGCAGGAACTGAGCTTCGCCCAGTGGATGTGCTCACGAATAATCCATCTGCTGTCTGCACTCCCGCGTCATCGGACGCCGAGGCGCTAATAGACAAGAAGCGGGTTGACAGGCAAAGGGAGTCGCAAAAGTCACTATCGGGACTGTGTGCCAAATAAGGAGTCCGTTGCATAGATAACGCGGGTTTGCGAGGTCCTTCGCTCTCGGCTACTCTAGTGTCTTCGAGTCGAGCTCGAGCAGGATATAGAATGATATGATTGGATTAGGAGCTGGTTAAAAGGTTATGTCTTCAACATGGGAGTGGCCTTCGAGCCCCGAGTGACTCCGGGGTGCGGGGTGGTAAACTTTGATTAGATCCTTCTTGGGTGTACTCGGGGGGGGGGCTCGGGTGACTTCCCCTGGGTCCAGGGCGAGTTCCTGGCATCTATTTTCTGGGTCGGTCGTGTGTGCAGTGCGCGAAACAACGTACATCTAGACACGCCCGTACGAAATAAGAAAATGATATTTAATAATTAAATCCAGCCAGCGGCCGCAGGGACATGTACTACACCTCCTGAAAATTTGCCGCGCGCGCGCGCGCGCGGGTCTAGTGCGGGTTGAAAGTCAACTTTTCGCGGAAGACGATCCTCACGCCCGAGTGTCTCAAAATGTACGACGCTACCGCACTCACAACGCCAGCCCCGGCGAAAGGACCCCACTTTCGGGCGGTTTACGACACCCCAACTTCAACTTTTATGTTGAACTTGGCAACCAACCAAGCTGAACTTCAAGATACAAAACCCCAGGCGTTTCGTTTCAAGGGTTTGTTTCGCGCACTGCGGGTACGGTCCACGGCCCCGGCGGGCCCCGGGCGCCGCTCTGGCCCCGGCGCCACGGCGCCGCGCTCGGTCCGAAACCGTTGCGGCTCGGCGCCGCCGGCACCGAATCGCAGCGCGCCGCGGGTCAGCGGCGTCCATATGAACTCCTAGGACACGGTGTGGCCGCCGGTGGGCCTCCAGGGGCGGCACACATCGCAAGACTTGGCCTGTCCACGCCTCACCCCGAAAGCGCGGACAGTGTCCGCACTTCAGCTCCACCCCCGGCCAGCACGAAATAGGTGGCAGTGCTTTAACCCCGGTCGGTTCATATACAGCCCCCCGGGGGTCGAGCCGGGCTGATCTTCGACGCAGACGGCCTCCTCGGACCAAGGGGCTGGCCCACTGCCGGGTTTATATGTGGCTCCCCACGATAGGATCCCGGATCGAATGGCTGGATATCAAATCGAGAAAATCGATGGCAAAGAGGGCTTGGGCAGTGGTGATGGGCACCTTTGGCGGGCTCTATCCCGGCGCCATGACCACCGATTTGGAAAATTCTTGTTGCATCTGAAAGCCCTCAACGCCGCCTTGGCCGCTGAACCACTCACTCGAAATCTTGGGGTGCAACGTAAACCCGGCATTCTATCGTGGGGAGCCACATATACCGCTTGATCCTAGTTAGGAGGAACTCGCTGACATGCGCGCGTTGCTCCTTGCCTATGCGGGCGTCGTCACAGCGTTTGTGCAGCCTCGTTTAATTGCTCTTTCGGCGTCGTCGCTTATAAAGTCATCCCCGATCGCGCGCTCGGGGATTAAGTTGTCCGCTGCGCCGACTATGATGCCATCGCCGGATGACCCTCCCGAGGTGACTGTCTTCGTGCGACTTATATCTGCGTGACATCACTTCCGTTAGGTGGACCCGCGACGACGGGATCCTGAAAAACCGAGCATCCCACCTGTGCGAATGCCTATGGTGGACACAGGCGATGGCCAGATGGACGTAATATCCCGTCTCCTCCGGGACCGAATTCTACTCTTGGGACGGGGCGTCGATGACGAGGTTGCGAACGTGCTCGTCGCACAGCTGCTCTACCTCGCGAATGATGACCCTACAAAAGATATCACCCTGTACATCAACTCGCCGGGCGGGTCTGTGAGCGCAGGAATGGCCATCTACGACACGATGCAGTTTGTACCATGCGATGTCAGCACCGTTTGCTTTGGCACCGCCGCGTCTATGGGGGCATTCCTACTCGGTGCCGGTGCCAAGGGTAAGCGCCGATCGCTGCCGAACAGCCGCATCATGATCCATCAACCTCTTGGTGGCGCGCAGGGGCAGGCCGCAGACATTGAGATTCAGGCAAAGGAGATCCTGTTTGTGCGCCAGCAGCTAAATACTTTCATCTCAGAGTATACCGGGCAGCCTATGGATAAAATAGAAGAGGACTGCGACAGGGACTTCTTCATGTGTCCTGAAGAGGCTCTTTCCTATGGGTTGATCGACGAAGTTGTCAAGACCAAGACGTCCCATATTGCCATGCCGCCGATGCCTGAGCTGGCATTCTAAAGCCCTGCCATCTTCTGATCACTGACGCGGCCGTGTTTGGTTACACCGGCGAATCAAAATTATGGTGCTGCCTTAGCCCACATAGCTCCTACCATGAGCTCCCGGCCGTGGGTCGGGCCCAGACGGTTGTACTTCCTCCTGACTAGCCTAATTGTCGTTTCGTGAGACGGATCAACCAAATTCGATTAGTCGATCATAAAACGCGTGCAATTACGTTGGAATAAATGCATCCGCATGAAGTTTTGCTCTATTCCAACGTTTCTGGAGCAAAAGAGTGGCCGAAACGAGCGCGGCCCAGTCCCATGTTGAAGTTCAACTTGAATAGGCAGCCCTATGTTGAAGTAGCCTGTGGTCGTCAGCAGCCGCTGCCGGGCAGTGTGTGGGCCGCAGGGCTTCATGGATGTGCTCGGAGACCGATGGAACGGCGTGTCCGGTGCTCTAGGCGCCTCGAATGGGTCACATGGACCACACGATGTCAATAAGTGCAACATAGGCGTGGGGAAGTTCAACATAAAATTACCATAGCCCGGCTCGACAGCCACAGGTGGCGCAGCAGTGTTATGAATTCCATGGAGGGCATCACTTGTGAGCTTGTTTGAGCTCTAGAGCTCGAACGAGTCGATTCTCAGCACTCGTTTTGTTTAGGCCAAGTGGACGGAAATTGCATTTACGGCAGTACAATATGTTTCCGGTAACGAGTTAGTGAATTAGACCACCCATCATCATCCAGCTAAATAAAACTGCTGGTTGTGGTGGTCCTCTCCCAGCTCGCCGCTTCCCTGGGGTCCGGGGTGGCGCGGCTTATATTTTTGGCCCGCCCACCACCCTCCTTCGGCGCAAATGAAGCACCCGCCCTGCCCTACCCTCCTCCATCCCCGCTGAGGTGGCTGTGCCATCCAAGCGCGGTCCGTCGGCCTTCATTCTGGCATCTTTAATTGAAACTGAGCTCAACCTAATTTACTTACCCCTTTAGCTCAGGCTAGTGGGAGATACGAAAGGCCAAGTGGACGGAAACAAACTTAAGATTTTATCAGCTGATATCGTAGGTGTAACACCAATAAAAATGACGTCTGAACCGCCGAGACCAAAGAGTGAAAAAAACGTATGGTACATGTCCCTACTGAGCGCGTATGCTAGTCCCCAGCAAGACTCTGATCCCACAACGCTGACTTCCTTCCCGATACCGGGAGACCCCAAAAGACGAGTCACAACGGAACTACTCCCAAATGTTTTCGAGTGCGATTCCGATGAAAAAACGCCCGATCCTGCTCAATCTTGCGCATCAGATGAAACTGTCCCAGACTCGCCGTATACACGCGAGTATTGGATGCCTGACCGACTATGCAAAACCTGCTACGAATGCGAGCTTCCATTCAATGTGTTCCGTCGGAAGCATCATTGCCGATTATGTGGGCAAGTCTTCTGCCATTCTTGCTCGTCCTATTCTGTTGACGGTCGATCCGTACTTTTGGTGGGCATGGTCCGAGCGTGTAAAATGTGCCATCACCAAGTTTCAAAGATGCCAACCCTTCCCTTTGCTGGAATGCGACCTGTATCATTGCGATATAGACCGTCCACAAGTTGCAAGCCCGGTGATAGCATTCCACGCGCTGCGGAAAGCGAAGCGCCTCGATCAGTGCTGGAGCAAATGTCTTACGTTAACGTCGTCGCCGATCAGTATCAAATCTGTAGCCCGAGCATCGGTAGCCGCTTTGAGGAGCCAGGGAGTCGTGCGACTCATGACCTCGTAAGCCTATCCACTTTGGACCAGATGAATCTGCAACAGGAATTTGAAGAAGATGCAGACCATGCTGCGAACAAGGCGGCCATGTCTGCCAGAAGTCAACTTACACAAAGTAAGGCGGCGTGTAGTCAACTTACACAAGAAGGCCAACACAAAGAGGTAGGCTTTACAGATTTACCAGCTGGATCACATACAAGCAGGTCTCCACGAGCACCATTGCCTCCTGCCGACGCTTGGAGTGGATCGGACTCCTGGGGTGCTCCAGGGTCCGTGGTGGATAGTGTGGAGGCAAGCTTGCGTCGGAGGTTACTCGGAACCTCCTCGACGGTAGCCCCGATTTCTGTTTTAAGTGCGACGTCCAGGAACAGAGAGTCTGCGAGCGACCTGCTTTATTATACTAGACAATTGAAGTCAAGCGCAGCCAATAGATTAGAAAAAATGGTGACTGAACTGTCGCTCGGGGATCAAGACTGGGCACCAATAATATTGCATCTCGCTCAGGAGGCGTGCAAAACAGTGAACCCAGATGTTCGCCGTGCAGATAGCATGGACATACGACCTTATATAAAAATCAAGCTGATACCGGGAGGAACTTTGAGTGGGTGTCGATATGTTGACGGGATCGTCTTCCGCAAGGATGTTGTGCACAAGATGATGAAGAAGGGCGCCTACACACCTCGCATTCTACTCTTAGCAGGTGGAATTGATTTTCAGCGGGCGCATTCTAAGCTTGCGAGTTTTAGCACCCTGATAGAGCAGGAACAGAAGTATACGGAAATAATCGTAGAAAAAATTGTTCGATTGAGGCCGCACTTGCTCTTCGTTGGTCATTCCATATCGCGCCAGGCTCAGGAATACCTCCACGAGCACGATGTTATCGCTATTCAACGTGTGAAACCAAAGTTGATGCAGCGTATTGCACGTATGACAGGTGCTGTCATCTTGTCATCCACGGACCACGTGACGAGTATGAGCCAGTATCGACACACTGCACTCGGGAGCTGCCAGCGTTTTCAAATCGCAAAGTATCCTTCCGCTCCACTTGAAGCTTCTACATCTACTGAAATCGGGAGGACAGCCAGCTGCGATAGCCCCCATCTAAAACGCGTCAGAGGGCATGGGTATATTAGCTATGTCTACCTCACGGGCTCCCCGAAAGTTCTTGGATGCACATTGGTACTGCGTGGTGCAAACATATCTAAACTGAAACAAATTAAGCAAATGGTTCGATTTGCGGTATTTATAGCCTACCATCTGCGCCTTGAATGCTCCTTTTTTAAGGATGCCGGAGCGATGCTACCTTTAAGTACTGCAACGAGGAATACAAAAATGGCGGAAAAATCAACTGAAGTTGATGGCACACTCCTATCTTCGTCTTTAGCGGTTGACTTTGGGGATGGGGCAATCCATTCCCAGGCGTTTTCATCTGGTGCCGGTACACACGTAATTAAGAATCTGCCAGTAACATCCGCATTTGACCATCAGAGCTTGCTGGTTACCAGTGTGTGGATGAGTCAACGGGCACAATGTGCTTCCGCTGAGGTCAAGGGCATCCTCTATTATACACCCCAAGATGTGTGCCTCGGCCAATTTCTTCTTGACTCTTGCTTTAATGTGGACCTAAAATTTCCCCACGGTGATAAAAAGTCAGTATTGGATATTACGCAAATATTTTATCACAACGATGGCAGGATTCCGATTACTGTAGTCAAAATGGACCAGCCGATACCTGGCAATGTGATGCTAGGTCAGGATGTAGAGAATTCACGTAATCCGAACTACGAAAGGACCATTTACATGTGGAGTTACTGCAAGCGCTGCGAGCGAATTGTGACCCCTTTGATTCCCATGTCTGAAGATACATGGAAAATGTCTTTTGGGAAGTTTTTGGAGGTACGCTTTTACAATATGGCGGCTTGCTGTCGAACAGGTGGCTGTCGGCATTGTCTACAGACCGAACACGTGTTCTACTATGGCTGTCAAAGCTTAGTTGCACGCTTCGACTACGAAAGGATCCAGCCCTATGATATTTGCGTTCGCAAGCAACTGCCGTTTGACAGTACCTTTCACTACAATGAACTAGCCTCCCAATACATTGGGGTGCAGAACCTTGGCATCACACTTTTCCACTCATTTCATATAAAGCATACTGAATTAGAAGCTGTTCTGGATGCCTCGACTCCTATGTCCGAGTTCAAAGAATTCGCCGCCTCCCTCCGAGCCGCAGTACTAGCTGAGTTGAGTCAAATTTCACACGAGTTGCAAAGCTACTCCAAATGGCTCCAAAGCGAGCTAGCTGGTGAAGTCGCTCGACATGACAAGCTGTCTCGCCAAATCAATCTTAGAACGATGCAGTTTCCAACTCAGTTTAGACGGGAACTCTATATCAGGAGTAGTAACTGGAATCAGCGATTCTCTCTGTTGGGGCAGCTCCTCAATTCCACCAGGGATCAAGTCCGACCTCCTGCAGGAGCTGGGACTGACCCTAGCCACGCAGGTGCCATTTCCCCTGGGAGCATTGATTTGGATTTTGTACTAGCAGAGTTGCTACGACTGCAGAACCTTACAGAGCCCACGTACGTGTCATCATCTGCCATAGGCGCATCGCTGGCATTAGATGAGGATGCAGATGATGCAGTTGTCGAAGAGGACGAGGGAGATGAATTCCATGAAGATGCACATCCTGAAGAGCCTGAACTAGGATCAAAACATGACTTGACAACCACATCTCCGGAGAGTCTCCGGCTAGCACCGAGTGAGACTCGAGCGGGCAACAATGCTCTTGACTTCCACAACAAAGAGCTCGCCAAGGGAGACCGCCCATCCTTTGATACTCCCATCTCTGATTTGCGTGAATCGTCATTGCGGCCGGAAGGTGAACATGACTCAGGATTGAACGCAGTCCGACGACCGACGGCTGACGCTGCTCGGGATCGCGCAATTGGTGGGGCGACTCTCCGTCGCGGATACAAGATCTCGAGTGCATTCGCTCGGCTTTTGGGCAAAGATAGCCCTGAGGAGGATCCATGGATTGTACCACTCGGAGAACTTGAAGGAGGACGGCCACGGTTGGAGGCCGGTGATCGCGGCGAGGTGCTACTAGTGCATGAAGAGCAGCCTACCACCATCATTGCGTATAGCTTGAGCACACTGCATTACAGGCGCGCTTTAGCAACCTACATGGATTCTAATGAGCAACAGAAGACTTATACGTGCGAATCTAGTATGGGAGGTGAAAGAGCCATTGGCAGCACCCTTCGATTAACCGCTATCGTGGCACCATGCGAACCGTCCTGCCCTGAAAACGTCGATAGCTACCCATGGGCCGGAGGGCTCGCGTCACTTTTGGAACAGGATAGTACAGCCAATCCTCCTGCGTGCAACCATCGCCCGACGCTAGATCCTGTAGAAACCCTGAGTGCTTTATTTAGACGGCCGACTAATTTGGTGGAACGGAATAATGTGAATTCCAGAACAGCAAGCAGTGACGACTGTGATAACACATCCCCAATATGCCCAAGTAAAATGGGCGTGCTCCACGGATCGAGTACGCCTCCCAAGCTCTTGGAAGCTAAACAGGCGTGCCCCACGGACCTTGAATGGCAAATGTTGTCCCCACACAAAACGCATATAAAGCACCGGTTTGCGGACGTGGATGAGAAAGGGGACACGCTTTGTAAATTCGTTTGCCAAGCCTATTGGGCGACTCAATTCGCTGCAGTGCGGCAAGCTTATTGTGGGAGAGGTGAAGAAGAAGAACTCGGCTTCCTGCGGTCTCTGACAATGGCCCGCCCTTGGAATGCACAAGGCGGAAAGTCAGGTGCAACGTTCTTAAAAAGTACAGATGGTCGATTCGTGGTTAAGCAGATAACTCGAACCGAGCTACAAATGTTTCTGGAGTATGCTCCTGCGTATTTTGAATATTTATCCAAGGCATTTTTTCATCGTTATTCCACACTACTTGTCAAGGTCCTCGGTGTTTACCAGATTGGCTCGCATAACAGAGTGAACGGAAAAAGAATCATGGAGCAAGTTGTCGTCATGGAGAACCTGTTTCACGAGCGATTGATCACCAGAGCCTTTGACCTCAAGGGCAGCACGAGGTCACGATATGCTCGAGTCAATTCTAATGGAGATATGAAGATTGTACCAGGAAAATTGTCCCCTGGAGAGTTGAACCAATCTGCGAAAGTCACACAGACACAGCCTGTACTTCTGGATGAGAATTTCGTCGAGTTTACCGAAGGCCGACCATTGCCCCTGCACGACCAAGCCAAGGCTTACTTCAACAACGCCGTGCTCAATGATACCTTGTTCCTCTCTCTCATAAATGTTGTCGACTACTCGATTCTCGTTGGGATGGATGATGAAAATCACCAGCTCGTGGTTGGGATCATTGACTACATGCGACAATATGACATCGTAAAAAAGATGGAGCGCATGGGCAAGTCTGTAGGTATGATAGCTGGCCAGGCGGAGCCTACTGTCATCCAACCTCCAAATTACCGGAACAGATTCCAAGCAGCTATGGAAAAATACTTCATGATGGTGCCTGATAAATGGACCTCATTTCGTTTACTGACCTAAGCACAACCACTACCTGGTAATGAATCGCTTTCATGTCATACCACATGCTTCAGGTGAGTACCCATTCTCGTCTAGCTGCTGGTTATGGTATTGCTCTTCTGGCGGCGCTTCTGATGAACCGGTTTTTTCGGGGTGGTGCCCAGGGCAACGCCTGACATATAACTAAGACCCCTGCGCGGAAAATCATGGAGCCATTCGGTTGAAGCTAGCCGGGCTTCGGTTCGGTTAAGTTAGTTTGCTCTCCGAGATGCAAGAATCGACTCACCAAAGGCCATCTAGACGGTAGCGCAATCACCCGGCTCGTCTAGGTGTCTGTCCAGCGCGCTGGTTCAAGCCAAGTGCTGGTCTTATCTAGCCCAGCTAATCCCACCCTGTGGATCAGGGAAGCCCACTCCCAGCCTGGCCACAAGAGCGCCACAGGCGGGTTGCGCCTACGAAAAATTCGACCGGGAGATTCGGCGCGCTCTAGTTTGGTCCCTGCCTGGGCTCGACTGGTTATTAGAATGCCTGGAATGGAGGCCAGCGGGCCGCGCTTGGAGGGCGCAGCCCGGGCGCATCCACTTCAGCGGGGGCGGAGGGGGGTATGTGCAGTGTCGCAAAATCCGCTGGTGTATCGGCGCAAGCAGAGTCGGCGGGTTCTGAGGACTCCAGTTTCCGGTAGCTGGGACCAAAATATAAAGGAACTTTTACCCTCAGCCCTGACTCTAGGACTAGGGTATGGTAATAATTAGGCAGACTCCCTACTCTAGCCCGGAGGCTAATGGAATCGGAGGATCCCCACCTCCAACCGCTTGAGTGGGCTAAGTGAGTGGGAAAGAAAAGAAGGAACAACATCACTAAAATTGGATATGTATCCACCGTCGCTCGCTGTAGATAAAATAAGGACACTACTAGAGACACAAGCCACCTGCATGTTGACGTACGGGACCTAGATTCTTCACAGGTTATGGGGCGGGCGCGTGATTAGCGCCCTCCCACTGTCGCGAGAGACTACTCTTGTTAATAGGCGCAGACGGAGCGGAGCCGTCTTCTGACGGCATGCCCATAGCCACCGTGACTCGGACATCATGCACCTCCACCCCCACATGCTTTATTTAGCCCCTCCCCACTTGATCCCACCCCCCCCATTGCTGTTAGTAGCAACCATGTGCTCTCAAAAAATAATGTTAGCGCGCGGTCACCATCGCCACCTGGTGCGTCCTCCGAGTCCTATCTCCCCGGCCCTTCTCCCACACGCGAGGGGTCGGTTAAGGAGCGCCCGCGTCAATTTGGCCCAGGTAAGGCCACCATACTCGCGCGCTTGGACGGCGTCGCGGCCTGGTGTCACCCCCCGTAAATTCACGGTGCCAAGTTAGGAAGGAACCTAGACGTGGCCGCTGATAGTAGGAGGTCCTCGCTATTTCCTGAGCTGCCTTCAGTATGGGCAATGTTGCATTCCAATTTTTAGTTGGTCCCCCAGGGTGCCCGAGCAGTGCTTTGAAGTCGCAAGGCTCTCCAGCAGGGCGCTGCTATGGCAACTATCAGCAACGTTGTGGCAAAGCCGTCGAGGAGAATGATTCGGTTCCGAGTACTCAGTAGATTGTGGAGAGAAGCATCGCAGTTCCCCGACACCTGGAAAAGGCATGTACAAACGATTCGAAATTCTCTCTCAGAAAGTATCTTGTTTAGTGAGACGCCGGCGATAACGTCCAATAATCAGATGTTTGTACGCCACTCTTCACGTCACAGGAAATGACGAAGGATGGTCGCTCTCGGCTCCCAGTTCTCAGGGGATACATGTAGAGAGGACACGAATATAATCCTTTGGAAGATTTCTTCTTGTTTTCAACAGGTTTGAAGTGTATCACAGGCATGGAGCAGAACAGCTCCATCGGAGTTGGCTCGGTCAGGCAGCCATTGTCAAGATCCCACCGTGCACCCTCCAAGAAAAGGCCGTGGCAATATGACCCGTCCTTTGCGTGTTGAGTGATCGAGGGTGCTGAGGTATTCACGACGGGAAACTCCCAGCTGAGTGTGTCGATCGCAATTCCGTTTTTCCGTGCAGAGGTTTGCAGCAATGCAGTCAAGAAGCCTGTCGGGTATGTGAACCCAGGCAGCCAGAAGCATCGTGGAAGAGCCTCATCAATCCACCTTTGAAGCGCATCTACCCTAGACACCTAAAGTCAGCCGAGAATCAAAGATGAATCAGCTTGTTGCGGGTGAAATCAATCGGCTGTCGCTCATTCACAACTCAGGTTTCCGGAAAGGAAGTGTGCTCTTACGAGATCCCGCATCCACGAACTAAGCGGTTTTAGACTGGGGTAACACTTTGACCAAGCACCGGGCACCTATATTGATAAGAATGAAACTATGAAAGCACCTGCGACAAGGAAGCCAGCTTTGAATTCGAGTAAGGCCTCCATGACATCCTCGAGCTCGGGTGTGACGACAACTAATCCCTGCACACCAAGCTCGAGGTCTTTTAAGGAGTGGTGCAACATTAGAAGGAGATTGTTATACCGATCCACCTCCTGATAGAGCACCTGTAGATGAGTCTGTCAATTGGGTCAAAGGGCGCATGCTGTAATCGACTCCGGCCTATGACCGTCTTCATGGGTTCTGGGTCTGCGCGTGGGTCCATTGTTTTCCGCACGGCCTTTAGCTCGAAAATTGGAGGGACCTGCTCCTGCATCGAGCGACAGCTTCGCAATATTTTGCACTCGTTTGTTTCCGCGCCTTCAACTACTGCTTTCGGCTGAAGCGATACGATCGTCTCGAGAAGCCGATTCGAATCCTCAATCTGCGATGAAATGTCTGCATTCGCGTGCTGGCCGAACGCAAGCGCGGCATCAGACTGGGGAAAATTTTTAATGGCCTCTTTGCAGGAAAGGAGATCACCATCATTAGGTATCAGATACGGACTGTCTTGCTGCTGTGGTGCCAGGCTGAAATTTATCTGTGGGTCAATTGCATCCTCGCAAAAAAATTGGTTTATGTACACGCCCACGAGTCGTCGATCGAGGGCATCTGTGACACGACCCCCGTAGTTGGCTTCCGCAATTAAGTATCGCATGGCATCAAACCTACAGGCCATGTAGGCTGGGATAAGTGCATTTTTGGTGCAGATGTAAGTCTGAGAGGAATCGGACACGTAAGACGGCTAAGGCCATGTCTAGGAACGGCGTGCGATCTGCGTACTCGTCCAAAAAGACGATGATAAGGTCATGGCAGATGCTAAAATCTGACTCGTTGAACTCGTATGGGACATTGAAACCGAGGCTCTTGAATTTGCGTCGCTCGAGTAGGATTGCGTGGAACCAACATAGCGAAAACAATAATCTCTTGTATTTAAAGCGCTGCTGACATCGTGCAAATTGTTCGTCGCTGACCAAATTATAAAGCTGGGTCATATTGGCGCGCAGCCCACGAGGGGGCTCAGTGGTCATTTTAATACCTCGTTGCAGGATCGCAATCGGGAAATTGGGACTAGGACTAGCCGAGAGCCACAGGCGAAAGTCCCAGTGCGGTGCATTCGGTGAATCTTCGGTCAGAGCACAGTACTCGGAGATACGCTTCTCCAACTCAGGCATCCAGCTTAGCATGAGGTGGCAGTTTGCAAGAAACACCCACGAGCCCTCCTTCAGACCGGCGGTGATCAGGTTCATCGCCACGGGCGCCTGTCCTTGACCAAGAGCGCAAATATCGATGCGTATACCCAGTTCCCGAGCTAGACCATTGACTTGCGCAGTTGGATCGACGCCCGGTGACAGGACGAATACAAGTGGCGTGCGATGCGTCGACGATTCATACACCGCCCTCAGGTCAAACGGTGGAGGATCTGCGAACTGTGGCCCTAAATTCAAACTGACAAAACGCGTGGCGCCAAATAATACACGATCTAGCCTGAGTGCGCGAATGATACACATGCGCTGCAACTCCGTGACTTTATTCTCCCAGTCACCTAAGGAGAAAATTAGCTCAGCAAATTGGCGCTGATCATAATAATGCGCACAGCACCTGGGAGAGGGGTCTCTTCTGGCTTCGAAGAGGTGAACCACGCCCTCCAATCTCGATGCCCCTGTTCAAATGCCGAGGCGATGCCCATGAATGCAGGAATATTGTCCAGTTCCGTGATGTTGTCCCACGTACCCGCATCGATCCACTCAGGACATGGATTCGGACGCTGTTCTGAACGATCGACAACCACACCGCCATGACAGAAGAAGTCAAATTCTTGCTTGGGGATCTTATTTTCACTTGTCATGATGCGCAGGCAGAGTTGCAATGCAAATAAAAGCTTATGCTGTTCAAATAGCCCACGGCAGGTGTATTGGTACACCGCTAGAGTGTGCCACGCATTTATCTGTTTGCATCTATCTGCCCCGCCAACATTTTTGGCATTGCTGCGACTAGCGTCCATGGACTGGTTAAATAGATCGACATAGGCATCAAGAGAAAATTGGTACATGGGATCGACACGGCTCATGTCATCCAAGACGAAGTATGCGATAGAGCTTCTTATGGCAGCTGGACGAAATTCCTCACGCTTGGCATCAATTCGCACTTCTGTCTCCTCAGCTTCCTTGAGCTGGCGGGAGACTTCATCAGATGTGACCTTGGACTGCTGCAACGTGTCCACGAGGCTTTCATTGTCGAGGAGACTACCTTCTGTCTCAGAGAGAAGTCTAAGAATTTCGTCCTCAAGATCGACCAATTTTTTTTTCCCAGCCGCTACACGCAAGGTAAGGTCCGACTTTTGTCGTTCAAGTGCCGGTTGCTCCTTTTGCACAACAATGCCAAGGAGCTGAGATTCGAGGCCCTGCTGCTTCACCGCAAAATTGATTATAGTCGTCTTGGTCGAAACTTCTGGCGTATAATGCCTGAATGGAATGCGTCTTTTAGCACGTTTGCCCTTACAAACTGCAAACACCGATTGAGCACGGATTTCCCAGCTTTGTCGTAATATACAGCTTGAACTCCTACGAAAGATTCGTTAATGATGTGTCTGTTGTTGACCTTCGGTTCGTCCCCCACCCCATTCTTTCGTGGAGGTTCCTTGACAACGAGCTAAAGAAAGCGCAAATGGCTGAGATCGGACGCTGGGGTATTCTTGATTGTAGTCAAGTTCTTTGTCGCCCAATCGTAGCACTTCACGATTGCCAACCTTGATCAAGGCCTTGGCAAGAACTGGCTCGAGAGCAGGGTCCAGCTCTTCTAGGACGTCCTGGAGCAACACTGGCATCCCATAGACAATTCCATTTTCAATCTCGCGCAGCATGTCCTTGGATTTTAGATCAACGATGCGCAACTCCGCCTCTTCCATGCGACGAACCCATTTGTTGGCTTGACCTTGCCTGTGTATTGGCTGCATCACCGGGATATACGAACATGTTCAGTTTAAAAGACACTCAGCAAGGTCCCTGACGGCATGGTTCGGATTACGGATCAATCATGAGCGGCCATCGCGAACAGCGAACGGTTATTACTCCGTTTTCAGTGCTGAAGTCATCTGCCGGGAGCCCTTGTATGTTCCATTGCCTAACATCAGTTGGGCGAGCACAAAATCCAGCAAATGTGAGGCTGTCAGTATACGGGAGCTGCTTGTCCTTTACAGCTGCTAGCCAACCGTTGACCTACAGGAAATTCCGAATACATGTTCTAGTTTTGAAAAGCACCCCGGCAGGAGACAAGACGGGACCGGTAGAGTGTGTCGAACGGGCCCGCATATGATAAAAATGCTGCAGCCACGAGTGAATTACCAAGGCATCGAGTTATCTCTCCTTGAAATTGGCCAATGCTTATTTGCCATCGCTCATTTTCCCCTGCCAAACCTTTGACAAGCTTGTCTGCTCGATCGAGCAACAATTGCATTTGATCTGCCTCCGCACGCAGTCGGTTCTTTTCACCAACAGAGTCATCATATTTCTGCTTGAGTCGATTGACCTTCGCGGTCACTTCTGCAAGTTCTTCCTGGGCCTTCTTTAGCGAAGCTTGTTTGCCGGCCAGCGATTCCTGTGCTCCCTTCAGCCGAGCTCGCTTGGGGGCCACCTCTTTTGCAACATTAGCATAAATATATATCGCATGAACCCATATGCAGAGGGCCCCGGCGGCCTTTGACACCGCACCAACCGCCTCTGGCTTGAAATCTGCATGAGAAACATATCCCTTAATTTTCTTCATGATCGCAGTGCTGACATTGTCCTTGTCGTAGCTTTTGACACTCTGCAAGAAATTGGCTTCACCGAGCACCTTTTTTGCTGTGTTCCAGTCCGTCTGCTTGCTAAAAAGAATCATCACTGCAGCTAGTACTGTTTCCACCTGCTTGGGGGGGCTTTTGTATGCCTTGACTTCAGAAATAGCGCCCTTATCGAGCTTCTCAACCTCAGTCATTGCTTTCTGTAGAGCCGGCAGAGCAACATTCAACTCCGCCTCGGCATCATCCGCTATTGCCTTGCATTCGATCTCTTCTTTACCTAAATTCACGCGCAGATAAAAATGAGTCACTACCTTGCAGAGTACCGCAGAAAGGTACCCGGTCGGTGGCGCACGCGGGGGGTGGGACCGGGGGGGTGGGCGGGTGGGAGCCTTCTGCTACTATGCATACACTCTGTGACGGGCCTATTCTCTCTGAATCGGCCTCTACCTGCTTGCGCTGTTCGTCAGCTACACGTCGCTCCGAAACAATCTCCACAAGAAGGTTTTCGCAATCCTTTTGTGATTGTGCACACACGACCTTCTTTTTTTCTAGTTCAACCGACATGACTTGCACGCCATCGCGTGCTTCGACGAGTTTTGCGAGTCCGTTTGCCAACTTGTCCCTCGCATTACCAAGCTCAGCACGCTTTTCCATCAAGATCAGGCGATAGCCCTTCACGAGCTCTAGAAAGTGGGTGGGAGTGATATAGTTGTGGCGCTTGAGCTCGACCAGCATTTGATCTGACGAGTCCTGAGCGCTTATATGGACGATAGAAAAGATAGAGGAGATTTTAACGCGCATTTCATCCGAATCCAGGGACATGTCAACTAGGAATGCAGTTCCAACGGCGCTGAGCGCATCAGCTGGCCAGCGATGAAACCAGTTTATCGTCGTATTGTTGATGAGGCCCGGATAGAAGCGACACCTTGTACGCAGCGCTGACCCAACGGGTGACCTAGATCAAGATCTGGCGATAAAAAAAGCTCATTCGCTGACACTGACTGCCATGATATGTTCTATTACATCGCTAGGACTAGATGTAGGTTAGATCGAATGCATTCAACAAAAAAAGACCAGAGTTCATCCGGTGTGCCCTCCGATCCGGCGTCGACCGCCCTCTTGCGAACCCCGTCGTATATACCGGGAAGTTCGTCCTTGCCATACAAATTGGGGATCTCACCAGAGTTTAGGATGTTATTAATATCTTCGAGGAAGCCCTGTTCCTTGAGTTGTGTATCATTGAACAGAAACGTAGTAGATTTGTTCAGCAACCCCGTTGTTTCAAAAAGACTCTTTATATCTTCATGCCATTCAGCTAGACGATATTGCTTTGTTATCTCGATTGTGAACACGCCAATATCAGCAATGTATGACGCGAGACGTGCTAAGGATTGGCGTCCAGAACCTCCTACGCCCACGAGCATTGTGTTTCCGCGAGGCATCATCAAAACCCCTACAGAAGAGGATACTTAACTTGCAAATCAAGTGCAATCAAGAGGGCAAATCTGGGCGCGTAAAGTCCGACAGTCACTTTGCCCCCGTTTTGAAGTGGCCTGCTTCAAAAATGACCCATCTTTGCCAAAAAAGGCCCCGGGAGTACGGTGGATCCTGCAAACATGTCGCACAGCGTCCTTGAAGAGAACGAGATTCATGTTTATCAGCTTAGGTTCGAGGTTGTAGTCTTCGAGCTTATCTTCACAGCGCTGCTTGAGTTGCGCAAAGTCGCTGACCTCTTCATATGAGAGCGTCTCCGCACCTTCGTCCATGAAACTGCAGATGATCGGACCGTAGCGCTCGTCATCAACATCTCCCATGACCGAACTCCACTCGGCATCCTCGAAATTATCTCGCATTTTTGTACCCAATATATCAATGAATCTTCCCATGTCATCGGCGCTATCTTGTAGGAAGCGATCGGCAAACACGCGCATACACTCGTGTGCCCAAAGCCGCAGTATCGATTGAGAAGTGTCAAAGCGTTGCCTCTCTGCTTGAAGCGTACCTTGAACCACCTTGGCAACGTCACCTGTGAGGGAGGCAGTGCAGCCTGTTAAATGTCAGCCTTGGTGAGATAATTCGGCACTACTGAGAAGACACGTTGATTCAGACGGAAGCACAATACGTAAGTTAAACCTGGTGACTCTAGTTGAAAGTACAATGATTGCGTCACTACACTGAGTTTGATGACTGGTAATGGCTTTTTTCAGGGGTTGGGAGGAACTTGTCTATCACCGTCTGATATAGTGCTATGGTAGCCAGAGCCAAGGGGCGCCCCATAGGTTTGATCTCGTTGTCAAATTCCTGGAGTTTGGGCGTCAAGATCGACTCAAATATTCTTGTCAGTTGAGCATCGTCCGGTGCCGTTGCGTTGACAAGGTGGAATCGAGCTTGGGTCCGATTACAAATCACCGCCCGTCCACCGGATGGCGGTGCCATAGCCGAAATGAGCTGCGTGTCTAATACAAAACGCCACGCGCATTTGCTGCGGTCGTACCAACCTCCGTAGTCCATCCAAAGCCGAAGCAGCTCAAGAGGAGGCTGGAAGGGGGATTCGGCTGATGTCTTTTGCGGCATATTGAAGTCATCTATGAAGACGACCTGAGTTGAGGGTAGTGAGGACTCTTGAATCTGAATTTGCCAAACGCACCAGTTGCTTGCCTCCTGTGGGACCTAGCTTATCTTTCGAGCGCTTTTCCATCGCACCCTCTACGATCCCTTGGAGGGTGCTTGATTTCGTGGTAGCGGAGAAGTTTATGGTCAGGCTACTGTTTGCCTTCGGTAAACTGGAGAGAAGGCTCGCCACCTGGACTGTCTTACCGACTCCAGTGCTCCCCACAACCAGTAAATTGCGCCTAGACGATACTACTGTGCTGAAAAGGAATGAATTACGAACAGTATCTGTCGTTGGCACGATCATTTTGAAGAAGGGATCCCCCTTTCGGGGACGCCATGCCGTAAGGGTGCTATCCCACAATTCGAAATCTCCTTTTTTGGGATCGCAATAATAATCGTAGACAGTATGAGTGGGCGGGAACTGTGCTTCGATATCCCGCAAATGCACGTCTAGCTTTTTGCGACCAATTTCGTCCACGGCAGCCATGAGAGACCAGGTCACCGCAAATGCAAACCATTTCTCTGCCAACGCGCTGTATGCCTGCATGTTCATGGCCGTATCCAGGCCATTCTCTTTGGTATGGAGCGTCTCATAGAGTTGTGTAAGGGACATGACAGCGTTAAAGTCAGAGGTGGCGACAGGTTCTTCGCAGTTAGCTCCCTTGAAATCCAGAATTTTAGGCACATACTTCTCGTAAAGTCCGTGCTGAAAATTTCGAATCTCAACCTGGCTCCCAAACACGCGGTCAAGCCACGATTCCACAAATGATCCAAACCCCATCTCACTTTGGTCAACGAAGATCATACCAGCACGCGAGACGGTCGCCGGGGACGCCACCCTGAGGTCTTCAACTTCAAAAAGCAAGCTCATCGATGAGGTTAATGGGATCCGATCCCCATTGATTAGCGTCAAGATTTTGTTATCGTCCATGACACTGTTCATGGATTCAATCCACATTGCATCCACAGGCCCGTCTGTGCGAATAAACAAGTTCATTTAACGCGGTAAATAATAACAACACTCACCAAACAAAACCCATTTTTCATCAGGTTTATCTGATTCAGCGCAGGATTTGAAAATTGTTGATAGAATACCATCTGCCCACTCAAACGTCGTAAGATCGTACGCTCCATACAGCTCTGTCAGTGTTATGGATTTCGGGTTGATAACAAAGGAAGTGACAGGAACATAACCATCGGTTCCACTCTTTGCGAGTGAAGTTTTTGCTTTTGCCAACGTTTTCCATGCCGTGCTCTTACCGGAGAGAGTCGCCCCGACAAGCATGTTGCAGTGTCGGGTGAGCTTGGAGTCGTACAGCTGCCCAATCTTAAACAAGAGGAAAGGGTGTGTCTGCAGGCCTTCACTCTTCAATTCTGCTTCAAGAGCAGCGCTAAGGTCCCCAATCTCAGATACTGGTAGTTCCAGAGATGGAAATAAGTCACCGAGAAGCAGACGAAAAAGACGTTCGTCATCCTTGATGAATTTTGGCAAATTCATGTCACGCAATGCACGCATTAGGATCGCCTCCTCGTTCGTTGAAGGGTCTGCACGTTTGATAGAGCCCGCCATGTTCAGAACTGCTTTCAAGTTCCTGAGCCCATAGTCGTAGTGGTCTTGTTTGCTGAGTTGCTGCTGCATCAGTGAATACAGCGTGATTGTTTTTTTTGAAAGAACACGCGCATCTGTGAAGCCCTCTGCGCTCAGCATGACTTCAGCGATCATCGCAAGGTCAGGGACCATCATAGCGACCGGGCGCATTAGAGCTTTCAGATTGTCGGGAAGCTCTGTGCGGCCCGCGTAACCAGGATTCATGGTTATGAAGAGTCCACAGTTGACGTTACATCGAATTGATGAGCCCATAAAGTTAAATGTTTCTGCATGTTGTGATAAAGCGTTGACAATGGAAAGAACCTGCATCGCGACGACAGATATGACTTCAATCTTGATACGATTAAATTCGTCGAAGCTGCGGAGGGAGGCGCGCGCGATGAAACGAATAAAAGGAACGCCACCGGACGCACCATCCCCAGGCGCCAGCTTGACAAAGCCCGGAGAATATTCGCCCGACCGATTTATAGTCCATACCATCTGAACCTGCGTTGCCGGCTCGTCCATATGAGGCCCATGCCACATGGGATAAGACGCGTACAAAACGCACAATTTATGACCACGCAATACCTGCGGCGGCAACCACAGTGATTCATTCTATTGTCGACCGTGCAAGGCCTTGAAACAAAGCTCAGGTAGGCCGCATAGCAAGGTTCTTGCTGAGATCCTTGACCGTTTCTGTTTTCCCCGTGCCTGTGAGAAGTACTAAGTCGTGAATTCGATATCAAGAATGTTGAGCTACCTGCTGGAC
>Ga0257110_1000420_pt1 | contig 21139 bp, 17 predicted proteins | sample LP_taG_7_FD_190184 | JGI IMG/M metagenome (GOLD analysis project Ga0257110, IMG submission 190184) | Marine microbial communities from Northeast Subartic Pacific Ocean, Canada - LP_J_2015_P26_10m | ecosystem: Environmental > Aquatic > Marine > Oceanic | place: Canada: Northeast Subartic Pacific...
AAGGTCTAGAAGAAGATGATGTGGATGATGATATATTTCCAGTAATTTATGGAAGTAAAGGTTTAGCTAGAGTGATGAAATTTGATCCAAGAACGAAACGAAATTTTAGCTACAAAGATAAAACTAAGAAAAATTTTGGAGAGATATTTTCTCCAGATGAAATAGGAAAATATTCTGGAAAAATAGCTTATATATGTGATAAAATTAGAAATTCAAAAGGTATTGTATTTGTTTATTCGCAATATATAGATGGTGGAGCTGTTCCAATTGCTTTAGCGTTAGAGTCAATGGGTATTACAAGATATGGAAGAACTCCATCATTATTTAAAACGGCACCAACAACCCCTTTAAATGTATTAACAATGAGACCAAAAGAAGATGGAAAGCCTTTTAAGGGGGCAAAGTATATGATGGTTACAGGTCAAAAATCTCTTTCAAGTGAAAAAGACAGAGAACAAAGTTTACTTGCTGTTACAGATGATGATAATAAAAATGGAGAGAAGATAAAAGTAATTATTGTTTCAAGAGCAGGGTCGGAAGGTTTGGATTTTAAAAATATTAGACAAATGCATATTTTAGATCCTTGGTATAATTTAAATCGAGCAGAACAGGTTATAGGGAGAGCTGTAAGAAATAAGAGTCACTGTATGTTGCCATATATAGATAGAAATGTTGAAATATATTTGTATGGGTCTGAGTTAGATGATTCTGATGAAGAAGCAATAGATTTATATATCTATAGAGTTGCTGAACGGAAAGGATTGTTGATTGCCAATGTATCTAGAGTATTAAAAGAAAGCGCCATTGATTGTTTGTTAAATAGAAAGGGATTGGATTTTTCTGAGACTGCTATAGCTAGAATAGCACCTAACAATAACGTAGTTAAACAAACTTTATCAACAGGTAATACAATAGATTACACTCTAGGAGACAAAGATGGTACTTTGATTTGTGATTTTAAAAGTTGCGAATATAGATGTTTACCGGAAATGAAAGATGGAGATGAAATAGATAGAAATACTTATAATGAGACATTTATAATAATGAATTTAGACAAGATTTTACAACGTATTAGAAATTTATTCAAAGAGAAATATATTTATAAAAAAACAGAATTATTAAAAGAAGTAACTGCGATAAAAAATTATCCATTAGACCAAATCTATAGTGCTCTTAGTTATTTAATAAATGATGATAATGAATTTATGATGGATCCATTAAATAGAATTGGTCGTTTGGTGAATGTGGGTGATTATTACATGTTTCAACCCGTCGAATTAACAGATAAACATATATCCAGATATGAGAGAGTAACTCCAATTCCGTATAAGAGAAAAAATCTTACATTTATTTTGCCAGAATTAAAAGTTAAAAGTTTGGGAGACATTAGTGATATTAATGATAAGCTTGTAGAAGCTTATAAATTATTGATAGTGCCTAGAGATATTACAAGCTCAAATAGAAGTAATTGGATTAGGAGTTGTGCTTGGGTGATAAACAATTTAGTAAAATATAATGCGGAAAGATTTAATAAATCACCAACTGTGTTTTTAAAAATTTTATTGAAGCTAGCTATGTTCCATGTAATAGATATGTTAACTTATGAAGAAAAAGTTTTACTATTAAAAAACATAGACAAACTTGATGATTCTATAGTTGAATTTGTGAATTCTTATTTTGATACATATAAGGTAGAAACAAGTAAATATACCGGCATGGTAATTACTGATTTTAAAAAGAAAAGTAAATATGCTATTTTAACATTAAAAGAAGATGAATGGGTAGTTGATTCTGCGGCAATATCTGGGGGATTAGGAAAAGCTACATTAGATAAATTTACAGTATCTATAGATGATTTATATGATAAAATTGGTTTTATGGCTCAAGTAAAGAAATTTGATTTACTTTTTAAGGTAAAAAGTATATATTTAAGTTCATCAGGCCGACCTACAAAAGGTTCAAGTTGCGAGAGAGGTGCGGATAAAAAGGTTTTAATTCAGAATATAAATACAATGTTAAAATTGGTGGTCGATGAAGATAAATATGTAATGGGAGCAAAAATAGGAAAAGGAGCTAGAACAATAACACGAATCTATGATAAAGAAGGAGTACAAATTAAACAACATCCTTACGCGGTTGATGAGGATGGGAATTTTAAAAAAACAACGCGTGGATTTAAATTGGATAAAAGTCGTGTGGTAAGAATAAATGCGTTTCAGCTTTGTATTGAACAAGAATTATTATTTAGATATTTTGATAGCATTAGATTCAAAGATAAAAAATGGTTTTTTTCATCACTTGAAGCAATTATTAATAATGTAGAAACAATAGGGAAGAAAAAATGAAATAAATTGAAAAATATTAAAAGATATAATGTATTAATATATATATATTATGTCTACCTCAAAAGAAACGGTATCTAAAGTTAGAAATAAAACAAAGAAACGCGGAGTAGGAATTTATATGAAAAACGCGATAGCAAGAAAGGTTCATTTGCCATTTAATGTTATTGGTGAAAATTTAAAGGAAAACATAGAAAAAACATTACAAACCGAGATTGAGGGTCGTTGTATAGACGAAGGATATATAAGACCTAATTCCATAGTTATTGTGAGTTATTCTGCGGGTGTTGTAAGTGGAAATTTAGTTGTATTTAATGTTTTGTTTGAATGTTTGGTTTGTAGACCAGTGGAAGGGATGCGATTTAGAGCAGTGGTTAAAAATGTAACAAAGGCAGGAATTCGTGCTGAAATAAATGAGAAAAAATCACCTGTAGTGGTATTTATTGCTAGGGATCATCATTATAAAAGTGCTCAATTTTCAAAACTAAACGAGGGCGATGATATAAATGTAAGGGTAATTGGAATTAGATATGAGTTAAATGATGAATATATTTCGATTATTGGAGAATTGGTTGAAAAGAAAATAAGGGTAGCAAGAGTTCCAAAACCAAAAATTATAATTGAGGGAAAGGAGGTTTAAATATATTTATATAACTTGTACATAAATGACAGAGATTACTGATTTGAAAAGATTACGAGATAATATTGAAAAGATGGAAAGAATACATCAAATTCATATTTTTAAAATTTTAAAGGAAAATCAAATTGAATTTACAGAAAATAATAACGGTGTTTTTGTTAATATGACATTATTTGATAATACAACATTAAAACAAATAAATACTTTTATAAAATATGTGAATTTACAACAAAAGCAATTAGAAAGCATTGAAGACATAAAAGCGCAGTATCAAAAAGAGTTTTATAAAGATAATAAAGAAACAACCTTTGCATAATATATATGACAAAGACCAAGACAACAATCGATATTTCCAGTTTACAAGATTTCGTTTTAAATGAACGAAATATTGAAACAATATTAAAACATATATCTAACCAACCCAAAATAACGAAAAAGTCTGTTATAAAAACACAGAGTAAAATAAAACCCGTGTCTATAGATTTTTTATTACCAAAATTTTCAGACACTTTGTTTTGGTGTTATTACATTATTAAGAATGGCTTAGCCGCATATGAAATAGTTCATGGCGATGGATATAAGGATTCATTGGAACAAAAAATAGATTTAGTCTATAAAGTTAGAGAAAATAAAGATCTATTAAAAAAGCATAAATGGAAAAAAAACGCTATTGAAGATGAACTGGTTAATCACAAAGCAATATCTTTAACCGCTTTTATGTGTATTTGTGCGATAGAAAAGTTTAATATTGTTTACATTGATAACAGAAAAATTTATACGTTAATTGATAGCATAGATAATCTGACATTAAATTTAAATATAATAGAGAAAACGCAAAATGGGTTTGCTTTATTTTTGGGAGATAATGAACAGAAATATAAGAAGTATAGAGACAGTATTGATAAATATTGGCATATAGAAAGTATAAACAAGCCCCTTCGAGGTATTTCGAGTTACAAAGTAAAAGAATTACAAGAAATATGTAAAAAATTAGGGTTAGATATATTAAATGATAAAAAAACAAAGAAACCTAAAAAGATCTTATATCAAATGATTCAAGAAAATTTATAAAAATTGAAAAAACATATAAAATTATCTGTTGTTTAGTATATATTAATGTCCAGCAAAGAACCAACACCAAATGAAAAATTAATACAATACTTAAATATATTTCTGCCACGTGATGGTGATAATGCTAATGATGAATTGGAAGCTAGGTTTGGTACAAAAAGACCAACAACTCAAATTCAATTTGACGCTGTTATTTCGAAATTAAAATCATTAGGGTTTATTACCGAGAATCTTTCTGGAAATTATCGTTTAACTATCCAAACAGAATATACGGACCCAAAAAGCGGATATACTAAAATTTCAAGTGTAAGAACAGAAATTAGCGGGTTGGCTAATATTCAAGAGTATTGTAAAACAAATTCATTGGATATGGAAGGAACGAGTAATATAGCTAGAAATGTTCAATTTGTTCAGAAAAATCGCAAGATGTTTAATGAAGAGCCTTTAAAGCCAATTGATTTTAACGATTTTGGATTTCGAATAAATTATAAAACAGAAGGTAAGCGTAATGTGGGTTCTCCTTTGATTAAACGAATAATTGATGAATGGAATGAAACAAAAAAGGTATTTCGATTAATTAAAAGATTTACATTTGAGCATGAAAACTATCCGTTGCGCGTTGATTGTAGTATAGTTCGTTCTTCTAAGCAAAAGGGTCGGCGTTTGATACCAGAATATCGAATTGAAACGTCTAATGTATTTAATAATCCAGAGACATATGAGGTGGAAATAGAGTTAATGAAGAGACGTTTCCCCACAAGTGTTGGTGTTTTCACGAATGATGATCAATTTGTAGATGTAAAAAATGTATTAAAAATATTTAAGAAAACGATTATGGTTGTTTTATCGGGATTACAGAATTCAAATTTCCCGATTTCGTTTAGTGAAGAAGCGGGAGTTCTTAGAAATTATATGAATATGCTTTATGATGGAAAACCTCAAGATAGGCGAATCACAAGCAGAGATTTCGTAGGATTTTCATCCGTATCATTGGAAATGCCAAATATAACACCTTTAAATCCAGATTCTGACGCTCCCAATATTAGAAATCCTTATACAGTTACTGAGAAGGCCGATGGTATTCGTAAAATGTTGTATATTAATAAAACTGGCAAGGTATATTTCATAGATGTTAATATGAATGTACAGTTTACAGGAGTTGTATCTGGAAACCAAGATTATCATGAATCATTATTGGATGGTGAACATGTTTTACATGATAAATATGGTGGATTTATTAATTATTATTTGGCTTTTGACGCTTATTATATTGGACGAGAAGATATTCGCAGCTTGGCTTTGGCAAACGGGGGTGGTGATGAGAAATTTGACAGAACTAGGGTAGTAGAAATGCATAATATAGTGACCAAAGCTGATTTCCAACCGTTGATTGGTAATAAAATCCCTTTAACAATTAAAGAAAAAACATTTTACATTTCATCTAAAGAGAAGATATTTAAAAACTGTAATATTATTTTAAGCAATGTAGCTGATCAATTATTCGAATATGAAACAGATGGTTTAATTTTCACGCCGTCAAATACAGGGGTAGGAAGCGATAGAGTCGGGGAAATTTTGCCTCCTACTAAGACTACTTGGATGAAATCTTTTAAATGGAAGCCACCTGAATTTAACACAGTTGATTTCTTGGTTACCACTAAAAAAACAGAATCAGGAGAGGATTTTATTGGTAATATCTTTGAAGATGGGACCAATATGCATGATGCCACCCAATTAACACAATATAAAACTTTGGTTTTACGAGTTGGGTTTAGTGAAAGAACACATGGTTATTTAAATCCTTGTGAAGACGTAATTCAAGGTCATTTGCCAACAAAACATAGTAGTTATGATAGAAACAGATACAAACCCGTCCCGTTTTATCCAACAGACCCAACGCCGAAATATCCTGGTTATTTGTGTAATGTTTTATTGAAACGAGACAGACAAAATGTAGATTATATGATGATCGAGGATGAAAAAGATACATTTACTGATGGAACAATAGTAGAATTTAGATATGATATGTCTATGGAAGCAGGGTGGCAGTGGATTCCAATTAGAGTTAGGAAAAAGAAAACAGCAGAATATAGAGCAGGGAAAAATAATTTTGGAAACGCGTATCATGTGGCTAATAGTGTATGGAGGTCAATTCATAATCCAGTAAATGAAAGTATGATAAGAACTGGTGCAGATATTCCCAATGAATTAGTAGAGGATGATGTTTATTATAATAGGAAAAGCGACAGTACCATTACACGAGCATTGCGTGATTTTCACAATTTATTTGTAAAACGAATTTTAATATTGAGCGTTGCTAATCGAGGCGATACTTTAATTGATATGACTGTGGGAAAAGGTGGCGATTTTCCAAAATGGATTGCGGCTAAATTATCATTTGTATTTGGTCTAGACATTCATCCAGATAATATTCAAAATCGAATGGATGGGGCTTGTGCTAGATTCTTAAATTACAGAAAAAAGTGGAAAACAATGCCAATGGCTTTATTTGTCAGTGGAAATAGTGCTTTAAATATTAGAGGAAATGGGAATTTAGCTTGTTTTACAGATAAAGGTAAGCAAATTACGCGTGCTGTATTTGGTGAAGGACCAAAAGATGAAGCTAAACTTGGCGCGGGTGTTTACAAACAATATGGAAAAGGAAGAGACGGGTTTGATATTGTTTCAAATCAATTTTCAATTCATTACTTCTTTGAAAATAAAACAACTTTAAATGGATTCTTGCGTAATGTAAGCGAATGTTGTAAAGTAGGAGGATATTTCATTGGTACTAGTTATGATGGAACTAAGGTATATAGAGCCCTTGAAAACAAAAAATTAGGAGAAAGCATTAAAATAACACAGGGTGGAAGAAAAATGTGGGAAATTACCAAACAATATGATAGTGATACTTTTGATAACAATGAATCTTGTTTAGGTTATCAGGTTGACGTTTATCAAGAAACTATTAACAAAGTATTTCCAGAATATTTAGTAAACTATGATTATCTTATAAGGCTTATGGAGCAGTATGGTTTCGCATTATTAACTTCCAAAGAATCAAAAGAAATTGGAATGCCTTCATCTATAGATAATTTTAACGTTCTATTTACAGAGATGAAACATAGAATTAAAAGTAGAAGATTACGTGCCGCAGATATTGGTAGTGCTTTAAATATGACTTCCGATGAAAAGAAAGTATCATTCTTAAACAAGTACTTTATATTTAAGAAGGTAAGAGACGTTAACGCGGAAGAGGTAGAAAAAATACAATTAAATATAAGTAGTGAAGCGGAAGATGAAATTTCTAAAACAAATGCTGCTTTGGCTGAAGTAGTTGTTAAATCACAGTCGGATAAACCAAAGGTAAAAAAACTAGGAAAAATGAAACTGAAAAAAGCCACAAAGGTAACTACAGCAAAACCAAAAATGCGTATTAAAAGACCAAAGATTAAGATTAAAACCGTCTCAAAAGAAAAGGACGGAGATTAATCTTATAATTAGAAATTGATATAAATACATGGACACTTATATCAATAACCAAATGGCATACTACACATTACCATTAGTATCATGTTCCATAAATTCATACAATCTGAAAATAAAGTTTGACAATAAACATAATTATTTTTTAAATAAGACACTGGCTAAATATATAAACAAAATCAAAGAACAAATTGACAAACATAGTGAAGATTGGGATAATATAAAAAAACACACCAATCCATATGAATATATACATACTTGTTATCCTAATAGCAAACATCCAATTAGTAAATTAAAGCCATTATCGAGAGCATTTTTTAAATTTGTAGAAATAGCAAATATTTTTGATATATTTAGTCAATATTCGCTCCCAATCCAATCATTCCATTTAGCAGAAGGTCCTGGTGGATTCATAGAAGCAATGCAATCAATGAGAATGAATAATGATGATACTTATTATGGTATGACATTACTTGACAATACAAATACGAATATTCCAGGATGGCGTAAAAGCGAATTATTTTTAGAAAAGCATAATAACGTTATTATTGAAACAGGCGAAGATGGCACAGGGAATTTATATAATCCTGTAAATTTTAATTATTGTATGCGACAATACGGAAATAAAATGGATATTATAACCGGCGATGGAGGATTTGATTTTTCAATTGATTTTAATAAACAAGAACAATTAGCATTTCGCTTGATTTTATCCCAAGTGGCATATGCTATTGGTATGCAGAAATACAATGGAACATTTATACTTAAGTTTTTTGATACATTTATGAAACCCTCTATGGACATTTTATATATTTTAGCAGCATTTTATGAAAATATTCATATTATAAAACCGCAGACAAGTAGATATGCTAATTCTGAAAAATATGTGGTTTGTACTAACTTTAAATATCATAATACAAGTGTTATTTCACAGAAATTTCATGATATTATTAGCGTATTAAATAATATGAATTTAAAAGATTTATCTATTAGTACAATAATAAACATACCAATTAATCACCGATTTAAAACATCATTAGAAAACATTAATGCCATATTAGGACAACAACAAATGGATAATATATTAACAACCTTGAGATTTATTGAAAACAAAGAAAGAAAAGGGGAAAAATTAAATCAATTAACAACGAAAAATATTCAAAAATGTATAAATTGGTGTATTAAAAATGAAATACCGCATTATAAAACAACATCAACAGGGAATATTTTTTTAGGAGGAGCAGACGTCAAAAAAAATTATTATAGGAAATGTTAGAATTTTTCTTTTTCAAGTTTTACCCAAACTTCTTCATTTATCGAAATAGCTAAAAGACCTTTAATTCTTCTATCTATTTCTGGAAAAGGAATATTAATTAACATACGATTTCCTTCTGCAATATAGGTTTTAAATTGTTGATATAGTTTTTTAATTGGTTCATATTTGATATTAAGGTCAAAATCGCTTAGTTGTTTCAAAATATTTTTAACTTCTTCTCTTCTTTCTTCTTTGGTACGATAAACAATTTCTTTTTTTACTTTCTTTTTCTTCGTTTTTTTATTATTAGTCATTTAATTTGATTAATTATAAAAATTATTGAAATTAAACTAGTAAGTTAGGCAAAGATTGTTGATTTCTATATCTTCTGCGTGGTAAAGCATGTCTTCTTCCATGTCGATTTGTATTTGCTCTGGTTCTTTGCTCTCTAGCATAATTAGTAACTTGTCTGTTAATAACAGCATATCTTGATACTCTTCTATTTGTAATAGGTGCTGCTCTTCTTCTTCCTAACGAAACACCTCTGCGACATATAGGACAATTTGGTCGGGTAGCACACCATCTAGTAATACATGGTTCATGAAATTTGTGACCGCAAGGTAACGTTTTTGGGTTATCATCTAAGAAATCAAGGCAAATTGTACAAGTTGGTCTCGTATTTAAATCCGGAAGCCTTCTCCTGTGGGTTCGCATTGTTGGCGATGTATGTGGTGGTTGTACGTTACTTAATCTATGACTAAGTAACTGTGATGGATAATTTGCGACGGGAGAAGTTAATGGTGAGCTGTAAGTGGGCATTTCATCATCTGTAATATTCGCTCTTCTCGCTAATCTAGCCTGTGCGCAAGCCATCATTTTAACTATATCTTTTGCTATAAATGTATATTCTGCTGTTAAACCTCGACAATTTAATTGTCCTTTGAATACATTAGGACCAACGTAATTAATTAAAAAATAGTAATTACCTGGCGGTAACCATTGACCTGCAATATCATAAATATTGGTTGGGCTACTTATATTTGTTTTTATAGATTCGCGTAATAATTCTAAATTGGTAGACATAAGTACTTATATTAACATTTAATTTTCTGTTTAAATCCCGATTGTAGAATATATGATATATATGGCCCAATCAACATTTTAATAAAGCGAAATGAATCCTTTTCAATAAAGTTTTGAAATACAACAGAGAATTTTTGTTTTGGAGCATTTACTTTTGATTGATGAGCAAGAAGTTCAAAGTAATTTGGAGAGAAGCGCCAAAATAAAGACTCTATAAAATGGTTGAAATCGCCATTTTTCATAAGTGTCTTTCCTGGTGCTACCTCAATTTCTCCGAATTTTGTAGATAATTTTTGAGATTTGGTATAATATTGTCCGAAATAATACCAAACAATCAACGGATAAATAAAACACACACCGTGACCATCGCCTTCTTGAAGATTTGTTCCTCTGTACGTGTATTTCGAAGTGCCGTCATAATTGACTTTGATGTCTCCTCTTGAGTTGATATGTTTTACCAAATGTTTCATAAAGACCACATCTGCTGGTTCTGGTAGTTTCATTTTTCTAGAACGTTTTCTTGACAGAATAAATTCATAATAATTTTGCGTATCGATGGTATGACCATGTGAATTAATGTAATGACAATTGTAACCATCTTTGGATGGAAGCATAATGATACACAACGCGTGAGCATCATAGAAGATTTGCTTTTCTGTATGTGTGGTCATATAGTCCGGTACTCCCATTTGAAGGAATATAATTTTATCTTCTTCCATCAAGAATAGTATATTTTCTATCATCATTTCTTCGTGAAAATTAAATTGGTTATCTTCATAAGTATAACGACTAGTTGTGAGTGAAGCAAAATAATCATCAATTCCTTCTCTTCTCTCCAAACAACGCATAAACTCTTTTAAATTTGCGCTGAAATATAGCAATGATGTATCTTCTTTCATTTTTTTAGTGAACTCGTTTTGCTGTATAAGAACAGCTGCTTTGTGCGCGTAAGAGTCGTGAGACAATGAGTTTGTTCCGGCGGAGGCAAGACGGCGGATAGTTTGCTCAATAGTGCCTTTTTTTCCGTGCGATAAATAATGTTCAAGATTTCTGCAAGACATGTCGTGTTTGTGAAAATTGTTGTTTTGGGTTTAATTCTATTTAATAACTTATTAAATAAAATCAATTTTTTTAAATTTGTATTGTAAATAGTGCATTTAAGCAGAGAGACTATAAAATTTTAGTATAACTACGCCACGATAACCATTGCCTCCAGACTGATTTACATCAGTAAAAATACTTCCTCCTCCTCCTGCTCCATACCCAGTTCCATTGTCACCTTTTACAGTGACAAATCCTCCGGCGTTTTGATCTTTGTAAGCACCATCACCTCCGCCCCCCAAACCACCAGCACCAAAGGTTATGCCGCTCAAGACGTTGGTGATGGCAATAGCAGCTCCACCGCCACCAGCACCGTAATACTGCGTGGTTCCTGTAATACTACTAACAACACCATTAGCACCATTTCCTCCAGAACACATAAAATTATTAGTACTCACCGCGTTTCCACTACAATCAGTACCACCGCTATCTCCCCCATCGTTGGCGTTGCTACCACCACCAGCACTTCCGCGCATATTAATTATAAATCCGTTAGCAGGCGCATTAAAAGCAATAGTCCCTGTTTCCGTTGGCGCAGTAGGATAACTATATGGTGTCCCACTTGGGTCTGGATTTAAAACACTGCCAGCGTTAGATTGTGACCCGGCACCATACGCACCTCCGTCAGTAGCTTCAATATATGCTTGAATTGGATTATCATTCTTTCTACCTGTAGTATTTGCTCCATGTTGGCCAGCGGAAGTGATGATGTTGTGTGTTTCCACAACAGATGCTATATCAGTTACTGTTAATGTAGACCCGGAAGCATCATATGGGGAGCTTAAAGAATTAAATCTAGAATCATAATCATTACTCCAGTTCAGATTGACGGCGCCCGCTGCCAGCGCAGCTGTTGGGTCATCTCCTCTCCCCACCTCAATTTCAAAACTTGAATTTCCACTAATATCAAAAGACCCCGTTCTCACCTCTCCTCCTCCACCACCTCCGGTTGTGCTCCTACCTGGACCACCTCCGCCACCATATGACCCACCACTACCACCACCACCAACAACTAAATAATCTATTTTTAAATTTGCTGGTTCACCCGCACAACTGTTAAGAATATTGATAATACTAAAATTCCAGGTAGTATTTGTATTGGAACTAATATCAAATAATAAATATTTACCATCGGATAAATTTACAAATGCTGGAAGAGAAGAGCCCTGAATTGTGAAAGTAACATCTCCTGGTATCGAAGCAACAACAATAGAATTTGATTCTTCACCGACACCAAGAGAATTTATAGCATGCATTTTAATAGTATATGATACACAATTATCTATAACAGGAGGGTTTGGCGCAACAACTATTGTATTATTAGCAGGTGGCGCGATAGGTAAGGAAAGGAACGTAATAGGTGAAGTTATACTATATTGATAAGATTGAATTGGAAATCCTGGTATATTCGCAGGCGGAATAAATGAGAATGTAATCTGTTCATTTTCCCTAATTACAGTGTTATCAAGAATGACTGGAGCACTGGGAACATTTCCAACTGGAATCTGATATAAATAGGCCCAATCACTACTACCATAATAACTATCTGCTCTTACTCTTATATCATATGATCCAATGGGTAAATTTGAATAGGTATATGTATTACCAAAAACTGGTTCTGTATGACCAAATGGTGAACCTGTTCTTTGTATTGTAAAACCTGTTAATGGAGCAATTCGACATAATTTACTGATATCACCCGCACGCCATGTAACAATAATACTACCACTCAGAGTTTCATAGGATAAATCAGACGGTGGTGGAGGAGGATTAACACACGTATTATCTCTTAGAGTCAATGGCTTACTTGTTCTATAAAGAGTAGCCGGTCTGCGTCCATTAATTACATTCTTTCTACCATTCACAGTTCTACCTTGTGCTTTCATTCGTGTTTGGTATTTAAGTCTATTAATACGCGACCCGCCCGATACTGCTCCTTGTTTTTTAAATTTTGGATTGCTTCTTTTATAAATCACATAACATTTTGTATTTTTGGTTTCACAAGGAAGTTTGTTAATACCTACACAGAATCCATTTTTATTACAAATACATTTATTAGCGGGTATAAATGGTGTAGAAATACCACCACCTAAGTAACTAAATTGTTGTGGCGCGTTAACTATATTGGTAGATGAAGCTGTCCAAGTAATTCCATCATCAGAGTAATAATAAGGAGATACTCCAGTAGTATCCGAAGATGCTACCCAAGGTCCACCTGGTTTCCAAGCTACAGAAGACATATTATGCGTGGGATTTGTGACAGCATTCCAAACGAGTCCATCATTAGAGTAGGCCATGCTTATATTTCCTGGTCCTTGAGACCCAACTACTACCCATAAGTTTCCATTGTAAAAAATATCACTACCAACTCCATTAAAATTTCCATAAAAAGATGTAATTTGTGTCCACGTGCTTCCATTATCGTTTGAAGTAATTATTGCGGACCCTCCAACAGGCGAAGTTGCTCCAACAGCAACCCATAGATTATCTCCATAAAAACCTTTACTACATAAGTTTAAAGGAGTTGATTTAAAACTCCAACTATTTCCTTCATCTACAGATACGTATACATTAGAAAGGTCGGGTGTACCAGTTGTTTTTTCACCAAATATTATCCATGTTCCATTACCATATTCTATAGAAGAAGGCTGAAAACTAGTAATATTTTGTATATTAAATTTTATAACCCAATCGATTCCATTGGAGGAAGATAAAATTTTGTATCTTCCAGAAGGGTTGAGGGAAAAGTCTGACCCATAGTCAGCAATAGCCATCCATAAATTGTTGCTGTAAGCCGCATTTTGGACAGAAATATTTGAAACATTAGTAGCTGGTGGTGTTTGTGTTCCGGTCCAATTTATACCATCAATTGAATAAGCCAAACCAAAACTCGTTCCACCGGTACCAGTGTTGTCTTTCCCACCAGCTACCCAAATCTTATCATTATTTTTAACAAAAAGAGATGGCGGTGAGAAATTTGATGGCGGTGATGAAAATATATCGTTACCTAATCCAATCCAGGTGTTTCCATCTCTAGTATAAATTAGAGTATTAGCACTGTCGTTAGTAGGAGCAACTATAATCGAAGTAGCTGCTGTTTCGGTACTAAGTTGACAATTTGGACATACCGCAAATTTTGTTCCACAACCGCTATTATCAACCGGTACTTGCGAAAGAAAATTAAATTCTTGTTGTTGAAATTTGAGACAACGCCGGTTTAAATATTGATTAGTACTATAATTATAGGATTCATCTACACAACCATTTTTATTTTGTTTTCTTCTTATGACTTGATTATAACATGCTTCAGGATGAGTAGCACAAGTTTTGGCATAGTTGTCTTTATAAACATTGCCAGATACATCTTTGGTATAACCACATCCTGACAAATCAGTATTTCCGGAGCAATCGATTAAATGTTTCCTATAACCTAAAATAGGATTGCGATATGGCGCTGTTTTGCAGCAATAAATATTTGGTACATGAGTTAATTCTATAACTAGTGCTGTAGTAATAACCGATGCTTTTTCTTGAATTTTTAAATAGTCACCTGCTTGATATCTTTGACTATATGTTTTTGATGCACCAGTTGTTCCATTTTTTATTTCATTCACAGCCTGAAAGGCTAACGGATTTTCAGTATGTAATGCGCCACTACCTACACCACCTATAAAAATATATACGGCATCTAACCCACTACCAGGATGGGGATTATTATATGTAATAGAAATATGATTATAAACAGCAGGCAACGGTAGACTAAATCTTCCATTGGTATCCCCATACACTCCTTCGTAGCACGTCCCAAGATTGGTAGCCGGACCATACCATTTCGTAATATCAGTAAATGTAGCTGGACCAATTGTATTTACACGAGTTTTATAATCTGCCACACCGGTTATATCAGAGAAAGAGGTAATATTGGGAGGCATGGCCGTCGGTGCGGGTGGCGGACATCGACAACCAACATCAGTACAACCAGCGCCAAGTTTTTTATTACATTTTACATCTAAATAAGTGTTTCGACTTTGGTAGCGATTTGGTTTAGCTGTAGCATTTAATTTTGGATAAATTACATTATTTCCTTCTGTTTTTGGTTTCGTTCTTCTTCGTTTTATACGCCACATTTATATAAGGCAAAGAAAATACAATTAATTTTTAATCTAATTTAACAAACAGGCAATCCTTGTCCTGTTTGGTTTGGAATATTTGCACAAGGAGCGCAACTACATCCACGATAATCTTTTAGTGGTCCTGAAACTTCAACAACTTTAATACCTAATACGCCTGCTGTCCATACTGAAGGAGTTGTTGATAAAATGTCAAGGTTGGTAGTAGTAATAATAGGCAATTTACACTCGTCAGCTGCACGACCATTAAATCGAATAGTTAACCAGCCCCAATCACTAGTAGTCGGGGCTGAATCTGCGACTTGTTCTATAACTGTTCCAGTATATCCTGTACTTACTTGATATAAAATAGTTCCTGGAACAAGACTTGAAAAAGGCCCCGGCAGCACCGGTGGTGGCAGCGCCCCTCCTGCATTACCGTATATTCTAACGATACAGCAGACCGAACATTTACTACCTGGAATTCTAGCCCTATTACCAGCTGCTGTTGACCTATTCGATCCTAGATTTAATTGTCTAGGGAAACATTTCTTAATACATGTTTTTCCAGCTGGATTTTGTGTCAATTGTGGAATACCTAATGGTTGTTGATTGTATCGTACCATGTTATACACACGACTTTTAACTTCTGAGTGATGACCATTAAACATCCATCCAGTAAACCGTGGACGTCCAGCGTCATATTTACCATTAGGAGGCAATACACATTTGTTAAATGGGTCTCCTGGTCTAGCAGGTTTAGTAGCACATTTTTTACCTTTCTTACATCTAGAATTCGCACTGCGCACAGTATCTAATTTTAATCTTTCTAATCGTGAACCAGCACTAACCGCACCTTGTTTGCTGAATTTCTTATTGTTTGGTTTGTAAATTGTTACTGTATTGGATTTATTAGAACCACAATCCGCTTTTCTATTTTCAATATCATATACAGCTGGATAATAGAAATTTGAAGTCACGGTTTGCCCTATAGGACCATAAGTTGGTCCGGTGGTGCCCGGTGCATTAGTTATTGTTTGTCCAGATTGTATAATATTGCGAATACCATTACAAATATCGTTTAATCCATTATCTAAAAGCAAAACTACTCCAAATCCAGATGGATATATCCAAACAGCATCAACAGTTCCAATAATGGTAGTTTTACTATCAATCGTTGTAGAAAATGATGAATTTACGATCGGCGGTGTATTAGTTGGTGCTATCAAAAAGAATTGTCTGTTTACGCAACACTGACAACATCCCGCACATCCGCTTTTTCTATATTTCATTTGGCAAATTAATCTACCATCTTTATTTTGCGTAACAGCAGAATATGTGCCAGGATTTTTCTCTAAACTGCGTTCATAAGACAAACATCTTTTATTTTTCATATATTGACTGTAACTAAAACTGTAGTCACTTTTTGGTTTACATTTAACAATGTCCACATATTGCATTCCTCCAGCGGGTCTTTGAGCTAAGGTTCTAACAGTAGCTTTACAACAACCGGTTATTTCCTGCATACCACGTCTAACAATAGGTCTATGAGTTCGAGCTTGAATACCTGACCTATGAACTATTTTAGTCGAATCGCAATTTTTAGGACAACAACCACAACCATTATCATCTGGATCTGCGGCAGTAGAACAATTTCCTTTTTTACCAGAATAGTTATCTTTATAAACAGTATTTGTAGGTTGTTTTAAACTCCAATTTGAAGTACTAGAACCATAGATAGAAGTACCAGAACAATCTCTATAATTACAATTTAAAGCTTTTCTAAATCCAGCAATGGGATTACGGTAAGGAGCGCCCATTCTTTTAGCAGTTTTTATAAAGGGATTTTCACTAACATCTCCAAATAAATAAGGAGAACTGGTAGATGACCATTGCGGTTGTCCTTGTGCATTTACACCCGTACAAACTTGATAAGTTCCAGTATAAACACCCAATGTTCCTCCCACTGGAGCATAAAAATACACACCTTTAATACTATTTACGTTAATGCATCTTTCATCTTCAATATTTAACTGTATTCTGGCTCCTGTGTTGGCAGAAGTAGATGTTGTTAACGAAAAACTCTCAACAATTGCGTTATATTGCCATTCACAAGGTTCGTTAGCGGAACTATCAACTCTAACATTAACACTCGCAAAACTACCATATGTGGGAAAGGCACCATTAAACGCGTTACTTGAAACATCTATGGTATAAAGGCAACCAGGACAACTTTTACATCCTACTTTTGTATTTGAACCGCTACATGGTTGAGCACCTCTATTGCCTCTTTTACCAGGACATCTTGGTTGAACACTTGAATAAACTGGCTGATGTTGTTGTGTTTTATTCATAGTAAAACGACGATATTTCCCATTACTAACTGAACCTAATAATTTTAATCCGGTCCTTTTATTTTTGATATTGTTCATTATATATAACCAGTTGAGAAAATAAAATCGAATAAATATATATTACCATGAATAAGATAATAATATATAGTTTAATTTTACTTTTTATATATTTAATCATTCAACATTTTTTAACAACTAAAGAAGGTTTAGAAAGTAATTGTACAACTCCGTCAGACGCGGGTAATGGAAAATCCGATGGAGGTTGTAAAAGAGTTGCTACACAACAAAATAGTCAGGCAGCTCAATTTACAAAAAGAAAAATGGCAATCGCAAAAAAAACAATTACAGATTTAATGAATAAGGTCTCTAAACTTATTCAAACTGAAAAAAATCAAACTAATAAAAATACAAAAGGAATTGAAACAAATTTAACCAATGTTGGTAAAATGAAACAGGCAATTACACCTGATAAATAAAAATAAAAATATATATATAATGAAAACTCTCATTTTTGTCATTATATTTTTTATGATGTATTTACTTATCGAACATTTTTTGATGACTAACAAAGAAGGTTTAGCTAACTGTGATACGGCACAACATGATTTAACTTATAAAAATACAGCTACTATTCAACAACAACAAACAGAAATTGATGATTTTAAAAACAATATGGAATCACAATTGAATTCTTTACAATCCAGAGTAAAAGGTTTTAATACTCAAATTTCCAAAAATACAACAGGAATAGCAGATAATGCTACAAAATTAAAGTCTACTGTTAAAGATGTAAACAATGCCAAAAAACAAAAGGCAAAAGAATTGAATAAAGCTGCGGGTGGTCTTTAAACAATTTCATCAATATTTGGTATTTCAATTAAAGGATTATATCTTACAGAAATTATTGATTCTATATTGTCTGTATTTAATTTTCTGATAGTATCATTGTGTAATTTTAAGACATTCATAATTATAAAGTAATTAATTGGGGAAGACATAGCCATTGAGATAATATAAACATCAAAACGATTAAAAGTTTTGTAAAAAAGATGATAATTATAAAAGTAATTCCAAGCTGCCAAAAAATAAAATATGTATTTTCCGGTAGTTTGCTTGAAATATTCCTTTTTTCTATGTACTTTTGTTAGAATTCCAACGGCTATGTATAATGAAAAAACCATACATATTAAATAACTCGTATAGTTTGTATAATATAAAATCCAAGTAAAACTATCTCCAGAATTTAATTCATCCATAAATTTCGTATCTTCATGACCATTGTTAAGTATGACTATTGAATGAAAATTGGTTATTGTATCTGTCAATCCAATAATTAAGGAACTAATTAAAAGATAACCAACATACATACAAAAAAAAGGTATAAGAGATGACCTACCTTTATCTAATTCAAATGTTTCTTTTGGAAATTGTCTATATATAACATAACTAGCTTTGCAAATTTCACATTGATTGTATTTTTCATTATCTCTATTTTGCTCTCGCCATTTTTGTAAACAGGATTCATGGACAAATGCTGTTGAGCATCGACAAGGTTGTATTAATTCTTCTTCCTCATTACCTATTAAACATATTCTACACTCCCTACCATCATTCATAGTTATATAAAAGATAACATTTTTATATAAGTATTATATAAGAATGTCAAGTTTTTTTAAAAATATAGCAAAAGGTGCCGTTGACTTAGAAGAAAGCATGCTTGGTCCTGATTATAAGTATTTCAAATATATTAGAACTCCTGGTCAAATGGGAGCCAGTAGTTCTGGTAATATGGGCGCAATGGCAAAAGATATTGGTGGAATTATTAATTATGTAGAATTATTAGTTTCTGGAGGAGGTCCAGCATCCAAAACAGGTGAGCCTTTAGGACCTAAATTTTATGTGAAAACAGCTGGAAAATGTAAAGATGTTGCGACCAAAAAAGTAGTGCCAAGATATATTTACATTGACAATGTACCTGATGGTAATATCCCTCTTATTTCATCGGGCTTAGGTGTTAATTTTTCTGAATTCCGCGGTCTTTTACCAGGTATTTTAGAAGATGCCGGGGCATTAAATCCAATGAGTATGTTTTCTGCCTTTCAACAAGGAGCGACTCCTGATTGTAAAGAAATAAATTTCCCTGTTCAAGGAGACGATAGAGCAAATCATCCAACTAGTGGTCATGTTGCGGTAGCAGAAATTAATGAATATAATGCTGAGAGAAACAGAAGTGAAGGTTTTTTGTCAGGTAATAGAATGCTTCGTGGAGAGAAGAGTAAAAAGAAAACTAAAAAACAACTACCACCATTCGCAAATATGTATATTACTGGATTTGGGGTTCTTTTGGTATATTTAATGTATCGGATGATACATAAGAAGTAATAAAGTTAAAATTGCCTTTTTGCGAAATAAAAACAGCTAAAACATACAACAAACTTCCTAAAATAATATGAAATTCCCATCCTGGACACTTTTGATCTCCAAACCATCGTAGCAAACCACAATTTTCCGTATGTGGATAAAAACCTATAAATAATGATGCTACTACTATAATTGAACTAATAATTACTCTAAACATGTATAGTAATTATTAGAATTTAATAACTTATCTACGACGAGAACGTCTCTTTCTGCGTGAGCGTCTGCGTTTCTTTGTATGTTTCTTACGGCGACGATGGTGTTTTGATTTTCTCTTTTTTCTACGTGTTTTACGTGTTCTACGCCTTCTACGACGTCTTCCTCCTTTGACAGCTTCAGCAAGCTCGGTTTTTTTAGCGGCGTGTTCGTCCTTTAAAGTTTTATGATGGAGGTCTGCTTTACTATGACTATCAATATGTGCTGTTTTATCTTGATCATTTGGAATAGCATCCATCGCAGCTTTAGCGGTTACTTTTGCGGCATGTGCTTCTGCTACTTGTTTATCTAAACTACCAACTGTAGCTCTCAATTCAGTTACTTTCTTTTGTTTTTGGTTTTTTTCATGAGCAAGCCTAGCAGTTTCTTCTTCTTGTCTAGCTTTTTCTAAATTTTGTTTAGCGGCGTCATGTTGGTTTTTTGTATTCGGTGAATGGGATGTATGTTGCCTCAACGAAGACGGCAGTGTTATTATATGTTTTGGGTTTATTATTAATCCAGGAGTCATATATATATAATTGCTAAAATAAATTATATATTATAAAATTATCTGCGACGACGATGAGTTCTGCGTCTGTGGCGTTTGTGAGTTCTACGATGTTTTCTACGATGTTTTCTACGATGTGTTCTGTGTCTTCGACGGCGACCTCCTGCTTGTTGCTCTACACTATGTGCTCCTGACACAAACGCACCCTGAGCTTTGGCAGCTTGTGCTTGTACTGTGGCTAAACCGGTATTTGCTGTATTTTTAGCTTGGTTCAAAGCAGCTGTTCCTTCAGCATGAGCTTTATCAATCATACCCATAGTAGCTCTGTGTGCTTTATCAGCTTCTTTTTTTGCGGTTTCAGTTACTTCTTTTAAGTTAGAATGTAATGCGTTCATTCCACGTTGCAGAGCAGCAAAGGCGCCACCACGTTTTCTTCTTGAACCTCCTTTTCTTCGTGTTTTTCCCATTATATATATTTCATTAGAAAATATATAAAATTTATATTTTGACGCGTTTGTATAATTCCAAAGCTGCTAAACCTCCGGCAACTTGAGCAACAATGTATGGTAATAAATCA
>Ga0257110_1000421_pt1 | contig 21104 bp, 18 predicted proteins | sample LP_taG_7_FD_190184 | JGI IMG/M metagenome (GOLD analysis project Ga0257110, IMG submission 190184) | Marine microbial communities from Northeast Subartic Pacific Ocean, Canada - LP_J_2015_P26_10m | ecosystem: Environmental > Aquatic > Marine > Oceanic | place: Canada: Northeast Subartic Pacific...
TTTATTAATAAAAGTAGATATCATTTAGGTTGAGATTGAATAAAAAGGAAAGAGTGAGATTCGAACTCACGGAACCTTGCAGTTCATCTGATTTCAAGTCAGACGCAATCGACCACTCTGCCATCTTTCCAAAGATAGATAATTAACTATCTAATTATCTATCTTACTGTAAATTTTCTTATGTTTCAAATGTTTCAATACCTTTAAATTTAATTTGTGAAGGATTGGGATTTTTACCGATTGAAAACTCACGTTTTCCTACAGCAATTCGACCTTCATTTACTTTTTCCGGGAATACACCATCTTTTGGATGAATAAATTGAACCTCACCACTCGGAAGTATTCTAAAAATACGATAATCGTTTATTTTGAAGGAAGTACGAAGTTGTCTACCTAATGCTAAACATTGTTCTTTTCTAGCAAAATAAACTAAATTTGGACCATCTTTCATAATAGCAGCCCCACCTGTCGGCATTTCGAAGATATTATCTTCAACTGCAGGTTTTTTTCGTTCGTTATTCCACGTCATTACGTATTTCTCTTCCGTTTCCGCAGCTTCTAGCCAACCACCAGTACTTCCACCAAATTCTGGAAAGTATAAATTACTTGATTTCATTTTATCAGACATAACGTATTACTCTGTTTTCAATTAAATTCTTTTAGTCAATCTTCTTAAATTTTAAATAAAGTTGTTTAGCGGAGAATGGATTCGAACCATTGACCTTCGGGTTATGAGCCCGACGAGCTACCAGGCTGCTCTACCCCGCCATATCTTCGATATTATAGTTGAGAATAATTTTTCTGGTTAAAATTAACCGATATAATTCCAATATAAATAGACATTAAAACTTAACAATACTATTAAAGTCTTTATAATTCTTTTTAAAATAGGTTTAATTTTTTGACTTGTCAATAATTTATCATTTTTTATTAATTCAAGAGGTTTTTCCCAATATTGACCATCATACCATGATCCTTCTTCATAAAACAGTCGGCTGCTTCTAAAACGTTTCAATAATTGTGACCAACGTGATAAGTTAATGAAAAAATTTAGAATTAAAAAACTTGTTGAATAAAATGAATTATATAAGAAAAGCTGACTATTAACGTTAAAAAGAAAAGTTAACGGGGTAGCCAGTACAAAACCAATTAAAAAATTGATAAAAATTTTCGAAAAATAATTTTTTTTTGATAATAACATTAAATTTGTAAAATCATTTTCTTTTAAATTTATGTACTCATTAATTGGTTTTTGATCATCAGGAATAGGACATAACAGAAATATCTTGATATTTAAATTCATTGTTTTCAATCAATTAAGAATAAATTAGTGAATTCGTATTCTAAAAATCACTAACTTTTGTTTGTATTAGTAAAAGAATTAATTCAAGAATTATAGTAAACCAAAGCACTAATTCTAAAGGATTAGAACTTGAACTTTTTTTACTAAGATCTTCTTTTGCTGTTTCGTTTTGCGTAAGAACTAAACTAACAACACTCAAACTATTTACTATTAAAATTATAGTTACTGGATTTAAACCACTCATAGTTTACTTTTATAATTTGTTTTTTAATTTTATTAAAAATAATTAAAAAGTTTTTCTCTTTTTAATTATTAATAAAAATCTATTTTACGTATTATTATTATGTATTTGCTTGAACTTGTAATAATACAAAACCTAACCCTAATCCAAATAGAGTTATACAAAAACATGTTACTGCAGCTGATAACATTTCACCCATAAATTTGTGTTTATCTTGTTTATAAAAATTGTTTTACTAGTTTTTAATACTTGAAATATTCTGTATCTATTTTCTATTTTCAATCTAGAAACCGTTACGTCCCCAAACTACTAATGCTAATGAAAATGAAAATACTAACATTAAGCTAGCCCAACCTAAACTAAGTACGTCAATCATTATATTTCCCTCAATATTTTTATTACGATTTACTTATACTTTTATTATACACATAACAGACTAGAATTAATTCTTTAAGATTTTAAAGAATTATCTTGTTGTTATAATAAGTAATTATTTATTCATATAAAATTGAAAATTATGGTTACAGAATCTAATATTTATATTTCTCTTATGTTAGCGACACTTCTTCTTGCGTTTTCAGTACGTTTAGGAATTTCGTTATACCAATCAAACTAATTATTTAAATATACGAACTTTGTATGTCAACTTTAAAAAATTTAACAAACTTTCCTTTTGCTGCAATTATTGGGCAAGAAGAAATGAAATTAGCGTTACAACTTAACGTTATCGACCCCAAAATTGGTGGTGTAATGATTATGGGTGATAGAGGAACAGGTAAATCAACAACTATTCGTGCCTTAGCTGATCTTTTACCGGATATTACAATAATTAAGAATGATCCTTTTAATACCGATCCCAAAGGTTTAAATCAAGAATATGAAACTGAAGAAATTAAGATCCCAATGGTAGAATTACCATTAGGTGCAACTGAAGATCGAGTTTGTGGGACAATTAATTTGAAAGAAATTTTAGCTGGTGGAACAAATACTTTTGAACCAGGTTTATTAGCACGTGCTAACCGTGGTATTTTATATGTAGATGAAATCAATTTATTAGATGATCATTTAGTTGATGTTCTTTTAGATTCAGCAGCTTCAGGATGGAATACAGTAGAACGTGAAGGTATTTCTATTAAGCATCCAGCGAAATTTATTTTGGTTGGTTCAGGAAATCCAGAGGAAGGTGAATTAAGACCTCAGTTATTGGATCGTTTTGGCATGCATGCTGAAATCCGTACAATTCGAGAACCGAATTTACGTGTTCAAATTGTTGAAGAACGAATTAATTTTGATAGTACTCCCCAAGCTTGGTTTGATAAATACGAAAATGAACAATTAGCTATTCAGGAAAGAATCCTTAAAGCACAAAATTGTTTAAACAACATTGTAATGAACACTGATTTTCAATTAAAAATTTCTCAACTTTGTAGTGAGTTAGAAATTGAAGGATTACGAGGAGATATTGTTACAACGCGTGCAGCAAAAGCACTTGCTGCATTTGACGACCGTTCGGAAGTAACTCTAGAAGATATTAAAAAGACAGCTACATTATGTCTTCGTCATCGTTGTAGACGTGATCCAATGGAATCAATTAATTCAGGTGAAAAAATTGACCTAGCATTTCAAAAGATTTTTATTGATTCTTCAGTATAATTTTATAAATTGGGCCCAGTAGGATTCGAACCTACATTAGAAACTTAGAAGGTTTCCGTCCTAATCCCTTAGACGATGGGCCCTCAAAAATATTTTACTGGGCTGTACTGGATTTGAACCAGTGACCCTCTGCTTGTAAGGCAGATGCTCTACCGCTGAGCTAACAGCCCTCTTGATACAGTATAGTGGATTTTTAGATTTTTAAATAACTTAATTTTTATTAATTAATTTTCGAAATTACTTTCAGCTGAAATAATGACATATTCCGCAACATTATCTATTTCAGTTTGATTTAACCTGCCCCCAAATGCTGGCATTCCATTTTTCCCATTTAAAACTTGATAAATAATTGCTTCATGTGAATACATTCCATTTGCTTCTAACGTTAAACGTTTTAGATTTTTTTCGGGAATAATAACATTCCGTCCTTTTTCGTGGCATGCCAGACAATTTTGATTAAATACGTTCTTTCCTTTTTCTAAATCATATGCGTCGGTTTCTTGATTATTCGCTAATAGAATTAGGAGGAATAACAAAATTAAGCGATTACATTTTTTCATACAAAATAAACTATAAAATATTATATAAATAAATTGAATATACCATTTTAAGTATATTCAATTTATTAGTTTTAATTAGTCTACAGGTCTCATTTGTAAAACAGGTTCTGTTTCACGGTTGATACCTTTCTCGAATCCAGCTGCTGCTGCACGAGCACGACCTGAATGCCACCAATGACCTACTAAGATAAACCATCCTAGGAAGAAATGTGAACATGTTAACCAAGAACGAGGCGAAACATAGTTAACCGAGTTAATTTCTGTTGCAACTCCACCTACTGAGTTTAATGATCCTAAAGGAGCATGCGTCATAAATTCTGCAGCACGTCTTTCTTGCCATGGTTGAATGTCGTTACGGATCTTGTTGATATCTAATCCATTTGGACCACGTAAAGGTTCTAACCATGGAGATCTCATATCCCAGAAACGCATAGTTTCACCACCAAAAATAATTTCTCCACTTGGCGAACGCATTAAGTACTTACCTAAACCAGTAGGACCTTGAGCTGATGCTACATTAGCTCCTAAACGTTGGTCACGTACAAGGAAAGTAAATGCTTGCGCTTGTGAAGCTTCGGGACCTGTTGGACCGTAGAATTCACTAGGGTAGGCTGTGTTATTATACCAAACAAAAACTGCAGCGGATAATCCCATTACAGCTAAAGCTGCTAAACTATAAGATAAATAAGCTTCTCCTGACCATACAAAAGCACGACGTGCCCACGCAAATGGTTTCGTTAAGATATGCCAAATACCTCCAGTTAAACAAAGTACACCAACCCAAACGTGTCCACCAATTAAATCTTCCATGTTATTGATTGAAATAATCCAACCGTCTCCACCAAATGGAGATTTGAAAACATAACCAAAGATTACTAATGGGTTTAATGTTGGGTTTTTAACTAAGCGAACATCTCCTCCACCTGGTGCCCATGTATCGTAAACACCACCAATATACATAGCTTTAATAACTAGTAAGAATGCACCAATACCAAGTAAACATAAATGAATACCTAAAATTGTCGTCATTTTATTTTTATCACGCCAGTCATATCCAAATAATGGTGCATTAGTTTCTAATGTATCTGGTCCAAATAATGAATGGTAAATCCCACCAAAACCTAAAACTGCAGATGAAATTAAATGTAAAACACCTACAACGAAATATGGATAAATATCAGTAATATCACCACCTGGTCCAACACCCCAACCTAAAGTTGCTAAATGTGGAAGAAGAATAAACCCTTGTTCATAAAGAGGTTTTTCTGGGATGAAGTGAGATACTTCAAATAATGTCATAGCACCACACCAAAAAACAATAAGTCCTGCATGTGCTACGTGTGCTCCTAAAAGCTTTCCTGAAAGGTTAATTAAACGAGCATTTCCTGCCCACCAAGCAAACCCTGTTCCTTCTACTGTTTTATTAGTCGTAATTTCTAAATCATCAAAGCGCGTTTCCACGTGGTAATACCTCCTCAGGGAATATGTAATTTTCATGTGGTTGGTCTTGTGCAGCCATCCATAAACGAATACCTTCGTTTAATAAAATATTTTTAGTATAGAATGTTTCGAATTCCGGATCTTCAGCAGCTCGTAATTCTTGTGAAACAAAGTCATAAGCACGTAAGTTTAATGCTAAACCTACAATTCCTACCGCACTGGCCCATAAACCAGTTACAGGTACAAATAACATGAAGAAATGTAACCAACGTTTGTTAGAGAATGCTACACCAAAGATCTGTGACCAGAAACGGTTAGCAGTAACCATTGAGTAAGTTTCTTCTGATTGTGTTGGAGTAAATGCACGGAATGTATTTGCCGAGTCACCATCTTCAAATAAAGTATTCTCAACTGTTGCACCGTGAATAGCACATAATAATGCACCACCTAAGATACCTGCTACTCCCATCATATGGAAAGGGTTTAATGTCCAGTTATGGAATCCTTGTAAGAATAATAAGAAACGGAAGATAGCTGCAACACCAAAACTTGGTGCAAAGAACCAACTAGCTTGTCCTAATGGGTAGATTAAGAATACTGATACGAAAACTGCGATTGGACCTGAAAATGCTAAAGCATTGTATGGACGGATCCCTACAAGTCTTGCAATTTCAAATTGACGTAAACAGAATCCAATAAGCCCAAAAGCTCCATGTAATGCTACAAATGTCCAAAGACCACCAATCTTGAACCATAAAGTTAGGTTACCTTGTGCTTCAGGTCCCCATAATAACAATAAAGAGTGACCCATACTGTTTGCTGGAGATGATACTGCAGCAGTTAAGAAGTTACAACCTTCTAAGAATGAACTTGCTAGTCCATGTGTGTACCATGAAGTAACAAATGTAATACCTGTTAACCATCCACCTAATGCTAAGAATGCACAAGGGAATAAAAGTAATCCAGACCACCCGATGAATACAAAACGATCACGTTTTAACCAATCATCAACTAATCCAAATACTCCTGGTTTCGTGTTAGCTTGACCAACTGTAATTGCCATATTTTTGGAATATTTTTTGAATTATTTGTTTTAATAATGTGTTTATATTTTCACACTAATGCGAATAAAGTAATTTTGGCGGGGTTGATAAACTCTGCAATATACTCTTTTAATTTTACCTTTTTAATTCTAACTTAGATTACTAAAGTCTTAATCTATAACTTTAATAAATTTTTATCAATCTTACTTATTCCTCAATTTGTCTTTCTCTTTAACCATTAATGTCAATTATTGATCAGTTTTTCCTATCAATTATATTATACCTTTAGTTAATATTATTATATATCAGTTATTTATAGAGTTTTGTACTATTTCTTTTTTCATATCTTGTATTACGAATACTATTTTTATTGAATTAATAATAAGAAAAAATTTATAAATTTTCGAAATTTCGATATAGCTTGACAGAGTAAAATATTGTGATTATAATATGTGATGTTTGTAAATTGAATAATTTCTACTTTTTAAAGATTATAAGACGTCTTAAATTTAATTGAGACTTCTATTACAGATAAATACAGGAAAAAGAGTATCATTATATAAGATACTTATTTTAAGAGTTTGATCCTAGCTCAGGATGAACGCTAGCGGTATGCTTAACACATGCAAGTCGTACGGAGAAGTTATTCTTAGTGGCGGACGGGTGAGTAACACGTAAGAATCTACCTTTAGGAAGGGGATAACAATTAGAGATAATTGCTAATACCCTATATGCCGTTTGGTGAAAGAAGTAATTCGCCTAAAGAGGAGCTTGCGTCTGATTAGCTAGTTGGTAGGGTAAAGGCCTACCAAGGCGACGATCAGTAGTTGGTCTGAGAGGATGGCCAGCCACATTGGAACTGAGACACGGTCCAGACTCCTACGGGAGGCAGCAGTGAGGAATTTTCTGCAATGGGCGCAAGCCTGACAGAGCAATACCGCGTGAGGGATGACGGCCTATGGGTTGTAAACCTCTTTTCTCAAGGAGGAAGATCTGACGTTACTTGAGGAATAAGCATCGGCTAACCCTGTGCCAGCAGCCGCGGTAATACAGGGGATGCAAGTGTTATCCGGAATTATTGGGCGTAAAGCGTCTGCAGGTGGATAATTAAGTCTTATGTCAAATTTCTAGGCTCAACCTGGAGTCGGCAAAAGAAACTACTTATCTCGAGTATGGTAGAGGTAAAGGGAATTTCAAGTGGAGCGGTGAAATGCGTAGATATTTGAAAGAACTCCAATAGCGAAGGCACTTTACTGGGCCATTACTGACACTCAGAGACGAAAGCTAGGGGAGCAAACAGGATTAGATACCCTGGTAGTCCTAGCTGTAAACGATGGATACTAGATGTTGCATATTATATATACGCAGTGTCGTAGCTAACGCGTTAAGTATCCCGCCTGGGAAGTACGCTCGCAAGGGTGAAACTCAAAGGAATTGACGGGGGCCCGCACAAGCGGTGGAGCATGTGGTTTAATTCGATGCAACACGAAGAACCTTACCAGGACTTGACATGAAGAGAAGTTTTTTGAAAGAAGAATGTGCTACGGCCTCTTACACAGGTGGTGCATGGCTGTCGTCAGCTCGTGTCGTGAGATGTTGGGTTAAGTCCCGCAACGAGCGCAACCCTTGTTTCTAGTTGGCTTTGCACTCTAGAAAGACTGCCGATTATAAATCGGAGGAAGGTGAGGATGACGTCAAGTCATCATGCCCCTTACGTCCTGGGCTACACACGTGCTACAATGGGTGTGACAAAAAGTTGCAAACTCGTGAGAGTAAGCTAATCTTTAAACACATCCCTAGTTCAGATTGTAGGCTGCAACTCGCCTACATGAAGGTGGAATCGCTAGTAATCGCAGGTCAGCTATACTGCGGTGAATCCGTTCCCGGGCCTTGTACACACCGCCCGTCACACCATGGGAGCTGGTTATACCCGAAGCTATTATCCTAACCTCGGAGGGAGGTATCTAAGGTAGAATTGGTGACTGGGGTGAAGTCGTAACAAGGTAGCCGTACTGGAAGGTGCGGCTGGATTACCTCCTAAAAATATTAAAAGTAGTTATTAAAAGGGCTATTAGCTCAGTTGGTTAGAGTGCACCCCTGATAAGGGTGAGGTCCCAGGTTCAAATCTTGGATGGCCCACATGCTAAAAAGAATATTCTTATATTCTTTAAAGCTGTATATGGGGGTATAGCTCAGTTGGTAGAGCACTGCTTTTGCACGGCAGGGGTCAGCGGTTCGAGTCCGCTTACCTCCATAATGAGGTGTTCAAAATTAATTTTGAACACTATTTTAGTGTACATAATGCTTAAGAAATTAAGAGCTTGTGAGGGATCCCTTGGTATCCAGAAGCGAAGAAGGACGTGGCTACCGACGAAACACTTCGGGGAGCTGGAAGCAAGCTTTGATCCGGAGGTGTCCGAATGAGGAAACTCTATATCTTATCACTGAATCTATAAGTGAATGAAGAGCAAACCTGGGGAATTGAAACATCTTAGTACTCAGAGGAAAAGAAAGTAAAAACGATTCCCGGAGTAGCGGCGAGCGAAATGGGAACAGCCTAAACTTTTAAATTTATTTTTAAAAGGGTTGTGGGATAGAATAACGAAAGTTAAAAAAATCAAGGTTTAATAACCTTAAAAGTTAGGTGAAGTAACTGGAAAGTTACACCAAAGAAAGTGATAGTCTTGTAGCCGAAAACTTAAACCAAATATCTAATCCCGAGTAGCATGGGGCACGTGGAATCCCGTGTGAATCTGCGAGGACCACCTCGTAAGGCTAAATATTCCTGGATGTCCGATAGCGCATAGTACCGCGAGGGAAAGGTGAAAAGAACCCCGGGAGGGGAGTGAAATAGAACGTGAAATTGCAAGCTTACAAACAGATGAAGAACGACTTAGCGTTTAACATCGTACCTGTTGAAGAATGTTCCGGCGACTTACAGTTAGTGGCAGGTTAAGATAGAGATATCGGAGCCATAGTGAAAGCGAGCTTGAATAGAGCGTTAGTCACTAGTTGTAGACCCGAACCCGGTTGATCTAACCATGGCCAGGATGAAACTTAGGTAACACTGAGTGGAGGTCCGAACCGACTAATGTTGAAAAATTAGCGGATGAGTTGTGGTTAGGGGTGAAATGCCAATCGAAACCGGAGCTAGCTGGTTCTCCCCGAAACGTATTTAGGTGCGGCGGTTAGTATTATAGCGTTGGGGTAAAGCACTGTTTCGGTGCGGGCGGGTAACTCTGTACCAAATCGAGGCAAACTCTGAATACGACGTGTACAATTAACCAGTCAGACTACGAGGGATAAGCTTCGTGGTCAAGAGGGAAACAGCCCAGATCACCAGCTAAGGCCCCTAAATAATGGCTAAGTGATAAAGGTTGTGGAGAGTCTCAGACAACCAGGAGGTTTGCTTAGAAGCAGCAATCCTTTAAAAAGTGCGTAATAGCTTACTGGTCCAGAAACTCTGCGCCGAAAATTTACGGGACTAAGTCATTTGCCGAAGCTGTGAGATATATTTATATATCGGTAGGGGAGCGTTCCGTGTTAGGTTGAAGTGTTAGCGAAAGCGGGCATGGACGAAACGGAAGTGAGAATGTCGGATTGAGTAGCGCAAACATTGGTGAGAATCCAATGCTCCGAAACCCTAAGGTTTCCTCCGCAAGGCTCGTCCACGGAGGGTGAGTCAGGTCCTAAGGTGAGGCTGAAAAGCGTAGTTGATGGACAACAGGTTAATATTCCAGTACTGATTATTACTGGTATCGAGGGACGAAGAAGGCTAAACTAGCCGGGTATTGGTTACCGGTTCAAGTATTCAAGATGTTGATAACTAGAGAAAATAGTTTGAGTTGAGATACGAGTACAAGATTCTAGAAATCAAAGTAGTTGATGTCATACTTCCAAGAAAAGCTCGCAATGCCATAAGTAATAATCACCTGTACCTTAAACCGACACAGGTAGGGAGGTAGAGAATACCAAGGAGCGCGGGAGAACCCTCCTTAAGGAACTCGGCAAAATAACTCTGTAACTTCGGGATAAAGAGTGCCTTTTAGGCTGCAATATCAAGTTCCAAGCAACTGTTTAGCAAAAACACAGGTCTCCGCTAAGTTGTAAAACGACGTATGGGGGCTGACACCTGCCCAGTGCCGGAAGGTTAAAGAAGTCGGTTAGCATTAGCAAAGCTGGTAACTGAAGCCCCGGTGAACGGCGGCCGTAACTATAACGGTCCTAAGGTAGCGAAATTCCTTGTCGGGTAAGTTCCGACCCGCACGAATGGTGTAATGATTTGGAAGCTGTCTCAAGGAGGGACTCGGTGAAATAGAACTGACTGTGAAGATGCGGTCTACCTGCGCCGGGACAGTAAGACCCTATGAAGCTTTACTGTATCCTGATATTGAATTTTGATTATATTTGCGCAGTATAGGTGGGAGACTATGATAGTGTTCTTGCGGGGACAACGGAGTCATCAGTGAGATACCACTCTTGTATAATTGAACTTCTAACTTCATACCGTTAGCCGGTTGAAAGACAGTTTCAGGTGGGCAGTTTGACTGGGGCGGTCGCCTCCCAAAAGGTAACGGAGGCGTACAAAGGTTCCCTCAGATCGGTCAGAAATCGATCTTAGAGTGTAAAGGCAAAAGGGAGCTTAACTGTGAGACAAACAAGTCGAGCAGAGACGAAAGTCGGTCTTAGTGATCTGACGATGCTGTGTGGAAAGGTCGTCACTCAACGGATAAAAGTTACTCTAGGGATAACAGGCTGATCTCCCCCAAGAGTTCCTATCGACGGGGAGGTTTGGCACCTCGATGTCGGCTCATCGCATCCTGGGGCGGTAGTACGTCCCAAGGGTTGGGCTGTTCGCCCATTAAAGCGGTACGTGAGCTGGGTTCAGAACGTCGCGAGACAGTTCGGTCCATATCTGGCGTGGGCGTTGGAGTATTGAGAGTGACTTTTCTCTAGTACGAGAGGACCGAGAAAGATGCACCGCTAGTGTACCAGTTATCGTGCCAACGGTAGACGCTGGGTAGCTATGTGTAGTTAGGATAACCGCTGAAGGCATCTAAGTGGGAAGCCGTCCTCAAGATGAGTACTCTTAGGCTACGGAAAGACGATCCGTTTGATAGGCGTCCGGTGTAAGTGCAGCAATGTATTCAGCCTAGACGTACTAATAAGCCATATTCTTAAGCAACATTAGTTTTAAATTTTAAAACTTTCAATTTCGGTATTTATAGCATAATAGAACCACTTCATCCCATTCCGAACATGACAGTGAAATGTTATTGCGGCGACAATACTTGGGGGGTTGCCCCCTGGGAAGATAGCACGATGCCGAAATTCCCTTTTTTTCATATTTTTAATTACTTTCTTTTTAATCATGTTCTGAGGTTTATATGTCCTGCTTTCTGCAAGCTATCTATTATTGCCTTATGTTTGTGTCTGGTTGTTTACTTTATTCTTTCAGTTGTTTTTTTTATGTGGTTTCTACATTAATATTAATACTGGAAGAGGAGATAACTATGACAGCAACTTTAGAAAAATATGAAAGCCTAAATATCTGGGAACGTTTTTGTTCTTGGATTACAAGTTTAGAAAACCGTTTATACATCGGTTGGTTTGGTGTAGTGATGATTCCTACATTATTAACTGCTACAACTTGTTTTATTATCGCATTTATCGCTGCACCGCCAGTTGATATCGATGGTATCCGTGAGCCAGTTGCTGGTTCTTTAATGTATGGAAACAACATCATCACTGGTGCTGTAATCCCAAGTTCTAACGCAATTGGTGTACATTTCTACCCAATCTGGGAAGCTGCTTCAGTTGACGAATGGTTATACAACGGTGGTCCTTACCAATTAGTTGTATTACATTTCTTAACAGGTGTAGCTTGTTATTTAGGTCGTGAATGGGAATTAAGTTTCCGTTTAGGTATGCGTCCTTGGATTTTCGTTGCATTCTCTGCTCCAGTAGCAGCAGCAACTGCAGTATTCTTAATCTACCCAATCGGACAAGGAAGCTTCTCTGATGGTATGCCTTTAGGAATTTCTGGTACTTTCAACTTCATGTTAGTATTCCAAGCAGAACACAACATCTTAATGCATCCATTCCATATGGCTGGTGTTGCTGGTGTATTTGGTGGATCTTTATTCAGTGCTATGCACGGTTCTTTAGTAACTTCTTCTTTAATCAGAGAAACTGCTGAAGGTGAATCTACTAACTACGGATACAAATTTGGACAAGAAGAAGAAACTTACAACATCGTAGCTGCACATGGTTACTTTGGACGTTTAATCTTCCAATATGCAAGTTTCAACAACTCTCGTTCTTTACATTTCTTCTTAGCTGCTTGGCCAGTTATCGGGATTTGGTTAACAGCTTTAGGTATTTCAACTATGGCATTCAACTTAAATGGTTTCAACTTTAACCAATCTATCGTTGATAGTCAAGGTCGTGTAATCAACACTTGGGCTGATATCTTAAACCGTGCTAACTTAGGTATGGAAGTAATGCATGAACGTAACGCACATAACTTCCCATTAGATTTAGCTGTAACTGCTCCAGTTATCGTTGGTTAATTCTTTTGTGAATTTGTGATAAATTATTATTCAAGATTTATTCTTGAATAATAATTTAACCTTTTTAATTTCTTTTTTATTACCTTTCTTTCTATCTGAATTCTCGCTTAGTAAGTGTTTTTTTTTGTGAAAAATATTATATTTTGCTTGTGTTTTATTTAAACACAAATGTTTTTCTATAAAATTTATTAAAATAATTATTATTAATGTTCACGTTAAAATATTATTTTTATAATACTGAAATGAGTAGAAAAAATTTACGCTTCGTTTTCATGAAAAATTTATTATTTTTTGATTATCAATTACCAATATTTGCGTGTCTTGTATTGTTTTTTGCTATGGTCACATATTGGATTAGTTTATACTTTCCAAAAAATCGTTCCGTTTTTAAACTTGGAAAAGGTTTAATTATTATCAGCAATCTTTTATTTGCGGCAACTTTAGCTATACGTTGGATTACTGAAGGTTATTTTCCTTTAAGTAATTTATATGAATCATTAATTTTTTTAAGTTGGGGAATTTCGATGATCCATTTAGTAATTGAATACCAAACAAAAAGTCGTTTATTAGGTGCTATTTCTAGTCCTATTTTATTCTTTTTATCTGGTTTCTCTAGTTTAACATTACCAACTGATATGCAGAAAGCTTTGCCGTTAGTTCCTTCTCTTCAATCAAATTGGTTAATGATGCATGTATCTATGATGATGATAAGCTATTCAACTCTTATAATTGGATCATTATTCTCAATTATTTATTTAGCATTTTCATTTTTTAAAAAAGAAGATAAGACTTATTCGGTTAATACAACATCCAATGATTCTTCTTTAGTAACTAGTACAAATGTTTCTCAGATGTCTTTATTGCAAACAGTAGACATATGGAGCTATAGAATTATTGGTTTAGGATTCCCATTTTTAACATTAGGAATCATTTCTGGCGCCGTTTGGGCTAATGAAGCGTGGGGTTCATATTGGAGTTGGGATCCAAAAGAAACATGGGCGCTTATAACATGGTTAACATTTGCGACATATTTACATTCACGTTTACTTAAAGGATGGCAAGGGAAAAATGCAGCCATTTTAGGCTCATTAGGTTTCTTTGTTATTTGGGTTTGTTATTTGGGTGTAAATTTTTTAGGTAAGGGTTTACATAGTTATGGTTGGGTTCTATAATTATTTATTTATTTAATATTTTTGAAATTTTATACAAATAGTGTGTAACACTTGCATAAAATTTCAAAAAATATAAAGTTAATATGCTAATCCCATGCTACGTGTAGTCTCTCCACCTAAGTAGACACGAATACTTAAAAAGTCAGTTGGACAAGCACTTTCGCATCTTTTACATCCTACACAATCTTCTGTTCGTGGTGCTGAAGCAATTTGACCTGCACGGCAGTCTTCCCAAATTACCATTTCTAATACATCTGTTGGACAAGCACGTACACATTGTGTACATCCAATACAAGTATCGTAAATTTTTACTGTATGACTCATGATTGTATTTTAATTAATTATTTTCTATTTAATCAGATATTATATACTATTTTTTGTATTTAAGGATCTTAGTTAAAATTTACCCTTAACACATTTATTTATCTAAACTCCCCAGGTTGGGTTCGAACCAACGACCTATCGGTTAACAGCCGACCGCTCTACCGCTGAGCTACTAAGGATTCTCTAATATATAATTATGTGAAATAATGTTAGTTTTCACAACATTTCTTTTTCAATAACTCTCTTTTTTTTAAAAGGGGTCTTAAATAAAGATTTTTCAATTTCACGAATAAGATTTTCAAATTCAATTTCTAAATTTATTTTACCTCGATTTGTTAAGCTACCTAACCAGCAATTATTTTTTTTGTTATATAGCCAAATTTGTGTATACGGTAAATAACTTAAAAAAGCCGTAATCATTAAAAGTCCAAAACCAGCATAAATAATTGGTATGCTTGGATCATACTTTATTTGTAAACCTGTAGCAGGAATGATTTCAATTATTTGTTTATTATCAAACGTATCACCTAAGCTACAACTTTTTATAAATTTTCCTGTTTGATCATATATAGTAAAAATATTTTGAAGTTGGTCAAATACCAGTGTTTTTGAGTTTCCATTCTTATCTTCAATCCAAGTAATCCAGGCCTTAGTTTTATCTTTTAAAGAAAATAACGGGACTTCGTAAATTTTATTTGAAGTTGCATCGTCTTTTATTCTTATTCCTAAGAGATTCCAATCACTTTGGTAAAAATCAATATTTTGATAACGTAAAGGATTATTTACTGAAATCGTTTGGTTTTTAATTTCTGTTCCATTATTATTTAGAATTGATAGATTTGTGTAAAATTGTTTAATACGATTATCGTCATATTCAACCCAAAAATCATTTACTCTAGTATTTAAGCTAGGTAAAACAGTTATGTTACCAATTTTTATTGGGTTTTGAATATGAAATACTTCTCCTTTTGGCAATATTTCTTGAGCCTTAAAATTATTGAAAGCTCCCCACGAAGACCCCCCTAATATGATAAGTAAACTTAAATGAACGAGTATGGGACTGATTCTTCCAATCAATCCACGATAACCATAAACTAAGTTTCCATATTGAAATATATAGAAATTTGAGTTCTGAATTTTACTGATGATATTTTCTTTTAAGTAATAAATGTTTTTTACTTGAACTGAAAATGGTAAATTCAAAAAGGAAGATTTATTCTTTTTAAAAAAGTAATCTTTAGAGTTGGTAAAGAGTGGAAATTGTCTGGTAAAAGTACAACTGGTAAGACAAATGCTTAATACAATAAGTAAAAGCAGGAACCACCAATTTATATAAACATGGTCTAATCCTAAAATGATAATTGTTTTCCATGTAATAAACCCATAAATAGGTTTATTTAAAGGGTAATTTTCTTGGTAAAATTCTATATTTTCATCTTGTTCAATAAAAGAACCTAATGAACTTGCAATAGCAATTGTTAAAAGAATTACTATTGCAAATTTTAAATCTGTAAAAATTCTCAAGCGTTTTTTTAGTTGTAAAACATTCATAATTTAAACATTATCTAACTTAGATCGCCAAGCGGTGACGACCTCTACTACGACGTTTTTTTAATATTTTTCGCCCTGATTTTGTTGCCAAACGGGCTCGAAAACCTGACGTTTTAATTACTTTACGACGGGTACCATTCAAAGTATTTTTCATATTATTTTTTTTTCTTTTTAATTCACAAAGGTGTTAAAAATTGACGCTTTTGGTTTCTTACGTACTAAGTTATAGTATAACATATTTTCTTTAATTTGTTCTAGGACAATTTTGAAAGATTCTTCAGCTTGTAAATTATATTCAACAAGTGGGTCCAGTTGTCCATATGATTTCCATGTAATAGTTTCACGTATATTATTCATTCTTTCAATATGTGCTGTCCAAAATTCATCAATAAGACGCAAAACTTTATCATATATTTCAGTCTGTAAAAATCCTGGTTGATGAACATTATAAGATGCTTGTCGTAAATCTTGAGAAATCCAAATTTCTTTATAAAACTCTTCTTTTGACATTTTTTCTTGCTTTGGTTTACCTTTTTCCATAAAACGGTAGTTTGCGTAATAGTCATACCAGTTTTCTATCTTTTCACTATTAATGCTTAGAAGTTCATCGCTGAAAGCTTCTCCCAACCTTGTAATTAATTCATTCGAAATATTATTGCACAGCAAGTCTTTGCGCACTTCATAAATAAAGTGTCGTTGAAAATTTAAAACATCATCGTATTGGAATACATTTTTTCTCAAATCATAATTGTATAATTCGATTTTTTGTTGTGCATTTTCTAGACTTTTTGTAAGTAAATCTGATTCTAAAGGTGAATCCTTATCATCTACTAAAAAACCAACAAATCTTTTAATGTTATCTCCCCCAAATACTTTTATTATGTCATCTTCCAAAGAAACAAAAAATTGAGAAATTCCTGGGTCTCCTTGTCGACCAGCCCGACCACGTAGTTGGTTGTCAATTCTTCGTGTTTCATGTCGTTCCGTACCAATTACGAATAATCCGCCTAATTCTTTAACATCTTTATTTTCGTTAGTCCATTTTGAATAAACGTTATCATATAAAACATTATACATTTCTTTTAAACTTAAAGAACATTTGTCAAATGAATATGGTAAGTTTTCTAGGTCAATCTTTAATTTTTCCAGGTTCGAATTTATTTCATATTCTTCAATTATTTTTTCAATTAAATTGGTAAAAATTTCTTCATTTGTATTACCTACTGTCAATTCAATATCTACCTGTTTTTTTTCAATTAAATATTCGTATAATTTTGTTTTAACAATAAAATATGGGTTTCCTCCTAGAATAATATCCGTACCACGACCTGCCATATTTGTAGCAATTGTAATTGATCCACGGGTCCCAGCTTGGGCAACAATTTCACTTTCACGAGCTACATTTTCAGGCTTTGCATTCAATACTTGATGGGGTATATTTGATATTGAAAACAGATCAGATAAAAATTCTGATTTTTCAACGGTAGCTGTTCCGATTAAAACCGGTTGTCCTTTTTTATAGCATTCTTTTGATTGATTTAGTACGGCTTTCCATTTTGCTAATTCAGTTTGGAATACAAAATCAGATAAATCTTTTCGTATTAAAGGTTTTGACGTCGGCAGAACTAAAACAGGTAAATTATAAATATCTTGAAATTCCTTCTCTGTTGTTTTTGCTGTTCCGGTCATCCCTGCTAATTTTGGATAAAGTGTAAAAAAATTTTGATATGTAATACTACTTTTTGTCACTGTACCAGAACCGATTTCTACTTTTTCTTTATTTTCTATTGCTTCATGAATTCCTTGACTCCATCGTCGATCTTCCATAATACGCCCAGTAAATTCGTCAACAATCATTACTTTGTTATTCAAAACAATGTAATCTTTGTTAAGTTTGAAAATATATTCTGCTTTTAATGCATTTAATATTGTTAAGATCCAGGGATCTTTTGGATCAAAAAGCGTCTTCTTACCTAGAAAACGCCCGATTGATTTATATCCATCTTCGGTTAAATTAACGTCTTTTTGTTTCTCATCAATTTGAAAATCTGTATTTTTTTCAAGCAACGGAACTATAGTTTCTGCTAATTTTAATTTTTCCAAATCTGTATTTCCCGACGGCATCGAAATAATCAACGGTGTGCGCGCTTCATCAATTAAAATTGAATCAATTTCATCAATAACGCAATAATTTAAAGGTCGCTGTACTAAATCACAACGGCTATATGCTGTACTATCTCTTAGATAATCAAAAACTAATTCTGAGTTTGTTACATACGTAATATCTGCACCATAATTATTTCTTTTTTCTAGTGTAGTGTCGTCATTCTTGACTAATCCTACACTTAAATTCAATCCATTGTAGACTTTACCCATCCATTTTTGATCTCTTTCAGCTAAATACTCATTAACTGTAACAACATGCACTCCTTTATTTGTTAAGGCATTTAATGATACAGGTAGAGTAGAGGCTAATGTTTTTCCTTCACCTGTTTTCATTTCAACAATTTTACCTTGGTGCAAAAGTAAACCGGCCATTAATTGACTATCAAAATGTTTCAACCCTATCTTTCTGTAAGAAATTTCTTGAACCATTGCGAACCAAGGTTCAATAATGCTTTCCAATGGGTTTGTTTTAATTTTATTTTTTAATTTTTCAATTTGAATTTTTAAATCTTCATCTGTTTGTGACTTTAAATAACTTAATTCAGTTTTAATATTTAATAGAGATTTTTCCATATCGTATTAGGTTTTAAGTGTGTAATAAAAAATAGTTAATAAGTTAGTTTTGAACTTATAGGTTGGGTCCATCTTTACCTTTACGATAACCTAAACGCATTGTAGGAGTTTTAATTTTAAGCCAAAAAGCAATCGAATCAGTTAACCATTCTCCACCAGGTAATGTTGCAAATTTATTATTAATTGCTCGAATATATAAGTAGCTATAAAGTAACACGAAAACTATAAAAGTAAAGAAAAAGAATAGATAAGCTAAAAAACGATCCGTGTATATAAATCCCATATCATCCAATATCCATTTTCCAATACCATTACAAACTTCACGATGAAAAATTACATCCCAATAGGCCACAACTAATCCTTGAATCATTAGTAGGGCAAAAAGCATTAATATATTGTATTTAACTAATTTGGTAAATTTGAATATTGAACGGGTAATCATTAATTCGATTACTAAATATGAAATAAAAAATATTTTTTCGGGACTGTTCCAAAATTGAAAGAATGGATTCGTTAAGATTGCTTTAATTACCCCCATAAACGGTTGTATTAGTAAAGGAGGGTCACCTAATGCTAATACATTTGTTAAAATACCAAAAAGTAAATCGACAAGAGCAAAAAAATATATAAAAGATAATTGAATAACTTGAACAGTACTAGGATAGTCTTTGCTGTAAGCATCAAATTGTCTTTGAATAATTTTAATAGCTTTTATTAATTTCTTTTTAAGTGTTTTCAAAAAAGAATTGTTTGAATTCGTCATTTTTTTATTTTTTTATGAAAGAATATATTTTGGTTTACAATACTAAGCTGTATTATAATGTATCAACAAAAATAATACATGTTAAAATGGAGAAAATAAATTAAAAACATAAATAACGGAGATCCAAAGATTGAATCTCTATTATTTTTTTTATTCTGTAATTACATTTACGAATCCTGTATTGGTAAACTGTACAACACCACTTTTTAGTGCAAATAACGTGTGGTCGCGACCACAACCTACATGTTTACCTGGTTTAAATTTTGTTCCACGTTGTCGAACAATAATATTTCCACTTTTTACAATTTCTGCGCCGTAACGTTTTACACCTAATCTTTTTGCATTTGAATCGCGGGTATTTTTAGTACTCCCCGCTCCCATTTTATGTGCCATAAAATTTTATTTTTAATTAAGTTTTTAAATACTATCAATTTGAACACGTGTATAAGCTTGACGATGTCCACGTGTGCGTGTGTATCTTTTTTTAGGTTTTGTTTTTAGAACTGTAATTTTTTTACCCTTTACTTGTTGGATAATTTTAGCCGGTATTTTACTATTTTCTAAAAACGGTTGTCCGATTTGAATTTTATTATCATTTCTGAAAAATAAGACTTTATTCAAATAAATATAGTCTCCAATTTTTCCATCTTTGATAAAATCAACATCATACCATTGACCTGGTTTTAATAGAAATTGTTTACCCGATGTCTGAGCAATAGCGTATTTCATAATATTATTTTTTATATTGAACGTTTTACACGTAAACCATATGCATTAATTATAATGAAAAAGTCCTCAACTTACAAAATTTACATTTTGAATTTTTTGATTTTAAGTGCGGATGGAGAGACTCGAACTCTCACGAACATATTCACTAGATTCTAAGTCTAGCGCGTCTACCATTCCGCCACACCCGCCTATACCTTCTTTATACCTATTATTGAATCTCAATAATAAAAGCAAGAAGGAAAAGTCCTCCAACAAGATTTTAAATTTAGTTAACCGACTCGAGTTGTTCAATTAAAATATTGGGGGAAATCGCTGTAAAGCTGTGATTTAATACCGATTTTTTAAAAATACTGTCTGAAAAATTTAGAGAAAAATAGACGCCGTTTGATGTTAAGTCTTTACGTTCTAAAGGTTCATTTAAATCTTCAAAAAAGCCTATTCTTAATTTTATCCATTTAATAAATTCGATATCGGTTGAAACTAGGACAGAAAAGTCTAAGTTTCCGTTTTTAAATTTATTACAATAATTTGTTAGTTTTAATTTTTCCAAAAACGCAGGCTCTTTTATAAAGAATGGATTTAATAATATCCAGAAATCACACAATCTGCTTTTATCTATATAGTAATTTGCCCTTTCTCTTAGCAATTCTTCTATAGTTTGACTTTTGAACATATCACTCTGTTCAAATATAATAAAATGATAATTTTTGCCCATCTACAGTCTTATGGTTTAAATATCTTCTGATACCTTAATAGTTAAGTTAAAAGGATGATATAATTCATCCTTTTGGAAATATTACTAAGAATTTGGAACGCTTTTCTTAATCAAAAAGAAAATATTGTAAATTGCCCAAGATGCCGCAATTAATACAGGAGCAAATGTTAAAATAGCTTTGAACATAATTCTAATTATTTTTATTTATAACATTATATTATACATTAAATTTATATATAAAATTATTAAATCCATTCTTTATAAAAGAGCCTGCGTTTTTGGAAAAATTAAAACTAACA
>Ga0257110_1000422_pt1 | contig 21047 bp, 21 predicted proteins | sample LP_taG_7_FD_190184 | JGI IMG/M metagenome (GOLD analysis project Ga0257110, IMG submission 190184) | Marine microbial communities from Northeast Subartic Pacific Ocean, Canada - LP_J_2015_P26_10m | ecosystem: Environmental > Aquatic > Marine > Oceanic | place: Canada: Northeast Subartic Pacific...
GGACAAGGCAGTGGGAATGAAAGTTCGTTGTCAAGTAGTAAAAAACAGAATGGGACCACCTTTAAGGGCGGCTGATTTTGAAATCTACTTTGATAGAGGAATTGATAACTACGGTTCATGGCTCGGAGTTATGAAAGAAAACAAATTGGTAAAACAAGCTGGTGCATGGTATGCATATTACGATACAGAAACAGGTGAAGAATTCAAATTCCAATCAAAAGATTTTATTCCTTTGATGGGTGAGAATACTGAACTAAGAGAGCAAATTTATAAAAAGATATGTGAAGAAACTATCTTACAATATAAAGGTGATACTCTTGATATTGATAATATGGAAGTAGATACCAAAGGTGCTGGTATAAATGAATAAATTATGGACATAAAATTATATGAAATGCTAATGAGTAGTGCTAAAGCAGATAAAGCAAAAGCACTCCTTTCATTAGAACTATTAGGTAATAAGGCAGTTGGTATTGGTGACCATTCTACTGAAGATTTCTACAAAAATGCAGAGGAAGCTCTCGTTAAGTTAGTAGATGCAGATGATAGAATAGGTGCATTACAAACTTACTTTGACGGTAAAACTGTATTATAATGAAAAAACTCTACAAGAACATTTTAGATTCGGTTGAAACCGATAGAGAAACTAATATCAATAGACACAAGAATTCTCGTGTATTAATTATTGATGGGTTAAATACATTTATCAGATGTTGGTCATCTATCCCCACTATGAATGAGGATGGAGACCATATTGGTGGTGTAACAGGAGCCCTAAAATCTATTGGTTATGCAATTAGACAAACTCAACCATCTCGTGTTGTTGTAGTGTTTGATGGCCAGGGTGGTTCAAAAAGAAGAAAAAAGGTATTTAGTGGTTATAAAGCACAGAGAGATAAAAACAAACTCAGAGTAAATCGAGCATATGCTGATTTAATGAACGATGAGGATGAAAGAGAATCTATGAAAAGACAATTCGTTTGGTTAAACGAAATGTTACATGGATTACCTCTCACAACTATGATATATGATGGTGTTGAAGCCGATGATATCATGGCGTATATAACCACAAATCTTTTAAAAGAAAATGAACAAGCGGTGATTATGTCAACTGATAAGGATTTCCTACAATTAGTTAATGATACAACCATCGTTTGGTCACCCACCAAAAAGAAAATGTATAATACTACAATGGTAAAAGAAGAATTTGGTATCGAATCAAAAAACCTTTTACTATACAGAGTATTAGATGGTGATAAATCAGATAATATACCTGGTGTATATGGATGTGGTATTAAAACCGTAGTGAAACGATTTCCTGAAATAACAGAAGATAAAAAATTATCAGTAGATGATTTATTACAATTATGTGAAGATAAGGAAATAGAAACTAAAGGTAAAATAAAAATCTACAAAGATATACTTAAATCAAAAAGACAAATCTTACTTAATGAAGATTTGATGCAATTAGATGATGTAGATATTTCAGGTCAAATTAAAATGAAGACCCTAGATAGATTCAACGAACCAATTGAACCTCTTAATAAAATGGCTTTTATGAAAATTTTATTAAAATATAAATCATTAGGTAGTTTCGGTGATATTAATGATTGGTTAAAAACAACTTTCGGAAATTTAATTACAGATTAATTTGGAATTATAAAAATAATTTCGTATATTTGTATAAGTTTTAAAAATACTCAATGGCAGAACAAGTAGATACTTTATCAAAATATGGACAATCCTTTCAATCAAAGGTTGTATCTGCACTCATTACTGATAGTAAATTTCTAGATACTATATCTGAAATAAATAATCCAAAGTTCTTTGAGAACGATGCAAATAAATGGATTATAAGTGAAATAATTAACTATCATAACGAATATAGAAAACCTCCAACTTTAGATGTATTTAAATCAGAATTATCAAAAGTAGATAATGAAGTATTAAAGAAAACTGTTGTTGAACAACTTCGTCATGTTTTCACACAAGTTGGTAATATTGATTTAGATTATATCAAAGATGAATTTACAAACTTCTGTAAAAATCAGAATTTAAAAAATGTAATATTACAATCGGTAGATTTATTACAAGCAGGTTCTTATGATAGAATAAAAGATTTAGTAGATAATGCAATGAAAGTTGGTACTGAAACTGATTTAGGATTGGATTATAAAGAAGATTTTGATGAACGTATGGAAGATTTGAAACGTTCAACTGTTCCAACTAATTGGAAACCTATAAACGATTTAATGGATGGAGGATTAGGACCAGGTGAACTTGGTGTAATCGTTGCTCCTTCGGGTGTAGGTAAAACATGGATACTTACTGCAATTGGTGCAGATGCCGTTAGAAAGGGTTTAAGTGTGGTTCATTACTCTATGGAGTTATCAGAACACTATGTTGGTGCTAGATATGACACTGTATTTACTCAAATACCTTCAACTGATTTAAAAGATAAGAAAGAAGAAGTTAAATCTAAAATAGAATCACTACAAGGAAAGTTACTTATTAAATATTTTCCACCAAAAGGAGTTTCTGTTAAGAAATTAAATCAACACATTGAAAAAATGATAGTTACAGGTAATAGACCTGATTTAATTATAGTAGATTATGCAGATTTACTATTATCAGATTCAAACAAAACTGATTCAACATATGCTGAACAAGGTGGAGTTTATATAGATTTAAGAGGTATGAGTGGAGCACTTGAAATACCAGTATGGACTGCATCACAAACCAATCGTTCAGCGATTGATTCGGAAGTTATTGAAGCAGATAAAATTGCTGATTCATACGCAAAAGTAATGAATGCAGATTTCATTATGAGTTGGAGTAGAAAATCAAAAGATAAATTGAATGATACTGCAAGAGCTCATATTATGAAAAACAGATTTGGACCTGATGGAATTACTTTTCCTTGTAAGATGAATACAAATACAGGTTACATTGAAGTTTACGAAGGTAATTCACCAGATGGTGTAATTGCAACAAAACAATCTGCGAGTGGACAATTAGAAACAAAAAAACTACTACATAAAAAATATGTAGAGAATATGGGATAATATGAAAATAGTTGTTGCAGATTTAAACGAGAGGGGTATATTTAGACCAATAGATGAAATATTGGGAAATACAAATGTACCAAATGATACAGGTTTATCTAATCGATTACTTGTTTGGGAGTTGGTTAAAATTATAAATAATATCCATAATAATAAATTTGAAATTATTATTGATATTAAACAAAATCCTGAAACTAATAATTGTGTAAACTTAAAAGATACAAAAGTAAAAGATGTAACAAAAATAGATTTTAGTAATTACATACCACTTACAGATAAGATGATTCAAGATATTTTTAATGGTAGTTTAAAATTAGATAATGATAAAAATTATTTTACTGATTTTACAAAAAGACATATTCATGACTTTGTAAAAAACTATCCTACTAGATTTATTAAGGATTTAAAATTTATAAACGATGAGATAAATGATGAAATTAAAAAAGTAGTACAAGGTTGTATTGGTATTCATTTACGAAGAGGTAGAGGTGTTAGAATTAATGATGGAAACACAATTGATTTGAGTTTATTTGAAGGTTGGAATCATGATATACTTTCTGATTATATAAAAATGAAAGTAAATGATATGCCAGCGTGGAAACATTATCAATTTGATTTTATAAAAGATGAAGTTTACTTTGAAAAAATAGATGCTATTTTAGCTAAATCTCCTAATCAAAAATTTTATATTTCTCATGATTTGGATTATAGTATGTTTAATTGTAATGCAAACCAAAGATGGCTTGATAAATATTCAAAAAATTTAGTTTGGAAAGAAGATTTTTATGAATTACTAACATCTTGGGAAATTCCTCTAGAATTAAATACTAAAAATTTTCTAGACCTTTATGCTTTATGTAACACAAGACATATTTTTACAGTTCCATTATCAACATGGAGTGAGTTGGCATCTGATTACAATGGCAAAATTGGTATGGATATAAATTCTATATCTAATAAAGATTTGTTACGCAAAGTATATCAAAAAAATCTATTATAGACTGATATAAATTAGAGTTACTATGATAAAATAAAAAAATTAAACAAATTAGTATAAAATTAAATCGTTTTTTAATATATACTATAATTATAAACACGACCATTAGTTTGGTCACTTCAAAAAACAATTAATAAAAATAAAATTTATGGCAAATTCACAAGAATTATTTGAACAAATAAAAGATTTATTCGTTCAATTCGAAACAGAACACAATGGAACATCAAAGGCAGCTAAATCAAGAGCAAGAAAAGCAATTGGTGAAGTTAAAAAATTAGTAACTGATTATAGAAAAGCTTCGGTAGACGAATCTAAATAATATTACTAATCATGAGCAGACTATTTACAGAACGTATTCCTTTCAAACCATTTGAATATCCAATTTACTACACAGAAGGTTGGTTAAAACAAGCACAAGCATTTTGGTTACATACAGAAATCCCAATGCAAGGTGATGTTAAAGATTGGAATGAAAGATTAACAACCGCTGAGAAAAACTTAGTGGGGAATATTCTACTTGGTTTTGCTCAAACTGAATGTGCAGTTTCTGATTATTGGACTAATATGGTTACTGATTGGTTTCCTAAACACGAGATAAGACAGATGGCGATGATGTTTGGTTCACAAGAAACAATTCATGCTACTGCATATTCATACTTAAATGAAACATTAGGATTAGATGACTTTTCAGCATTTCTGCACGAACCTGCAGTTGCTGAAAAGTTTGAACTCCTTACTTCAACTACTGCTGAATGGAAACATACAGATTTGGCAACAAATCCACAAGCAAGAAAAGAAGTTGGTAGAAGTTTAGCAATATTCTCAGCATTCGCTGAAGGAGTATCTCTATACTCTTCATTTGCAGTACTCTACTCATTCCAAATGAGAAATCTATTAAAAGGTATTGGACAACAAATGAAATGGAGTGTAAGAGATGAATCTCTACATTCAAGAATGGGTTGTCAATTATTCAGACAAATGTGTACTGAATATCCTGAACTGTTGGATGAATGTAAAGAATCAATTGAAGAAGCTTCAAGATTAATTGTTCAGTTGGAAACAAACTTTATTGATATGATATTTGAACAAGGTGATTTAGAAAACCTTGAAAAGGAAGATTTGAAAGAGTTTATTAAAGCAAGAACAAATACAAAATTACAAGAATTGGGTTATGAAGCCATTCATGAATTCGATAAAACGAAGGCTGAAAAGTTAGAATGGTTCTATCACCTTACAGGTGGACTTACTCATACCGATTTCTTCGCAGTTAGACCTACTGATTATAGTAAGGCTAATGAGGGTGAAGATTGGGATGACTTATTTTAAAATAAATTGAAAGAACAAAAGGTTACATTAACAGATACGAGAATATCGTATCAAGAAGATGATTCCAAAATTGTAATGGATATAGTATCCAAAGAACTGATGGAGTTTTATTCTAATATCGTTACACAAAATGGTGGAAAGGTATTAGATGTTGGGTTCGGATTAGGATATAGTGCTGATGCAATCTATAATAAGGTTGGTAATTATCATTGTATTGAATCAAATCCACAAATCTTTAAGAAAGCTCAGAAGTGGGCGGAAGGTAAAGAGGAAGTTCATTTATATTTTGGTAATTGGGTAGATGTAATCCCAACTTTAGATGTTAAGTTTGATGGTATCTTTATGGATACTTATGATGACCCTAACTATTCTAAGTTTGAAGATTACTCAAAATTAATTTCAAATGAAAATTGTGTATTATCAATTTACAGTTATTTTGCTTGTCGAGATACTAGCGATTTACATTCACATTATTTTGAAATTAATTCAACTCACAGAGAAAATTATCCAAAAATAATTGAAAAGGGACATACTTGTAATTGGTCATATTTTACAGAAGGTGTGTTTCAAAAAAAGAAAACTATAAAACAATTAATATAAAATGGCAAAAAATTACGGAGAAGAACTAGATTGGGAATTAGATGTAGATTTCCCTTCATGGGCAAATACAGAAATTTATGTAAAAACTATATCCAAAGGTTATTTATTGCCTGGTGAAAAACCAAAAGATGCATATTGGAGAGTTGCAACACGAGTAGCTCAAAGATTAAATAAACCACAAATGGCAACTAAATTCTTCGATTACATATGGAAGGGTTGGTTAAATTTAGCAACACCAGTTCTTTCAAATACTGGTACTGATAGAGGATTACCTATATCTTGTTTCGGTATTGATGTTGCAGATTCAATATATGATATTGGAAATAAAAACTTAGAATTAATGTTACTTGCAAAACATGGTGGAGGTGTTGGTATTGGTGTAAATCAAATTAGACCTGCAGGAGCTACTATTACAGGTAACGGAACATCAGATGGTGTTGTACCATTTTGTAAAATATACGATTCTACAATCCTCGCAACTAACCAAGGTTCAGTACGAAGAGGTGCTGCTTCAGTTAACCTTAACATTGACCACGAAGATTTCGAAGAGTGGTTAGAAATCAGAGAACCTAAAGGAGATGTAAATAGACAATCACTTAATCTACACCAATGTGCAGTTGTAGGTGATAAGTTTATGAGAAAACTTGAACAAGGTGAACCTGATGCAAGAAGAAAGTGGGGAAAATTACTACAAAAAAGAAAAGCAACTGGTGAACCATACATCATGTACAAAGGGAATATCAATAAAGCTAATCCTGAAATGTACAAAAAAAATGGATTAAAAGTTCATATGACAAACATATGTTCTGAAATTACTTTACATACAGATGAGAACCATTCATTTGTTTGTTGTTTATCATCAGTAAATCTTGCTAAATACAATGAGTGGAGAGATACTGATTTAGTTTATACAGCAACTTGGTTCTTAGATGGTGTATTATCTGAATTTATCCAAAAAGCAAAAAACATGAGAGGATTCGAAAACTCTGTTGCATCTGCTGAAAAGGGTAGAGCATTAGGATTGGGAGTTTTAGGATGGCATACTTACCTACAACAAAATGGTATTCCATTTGAAGGTATGGAAGCTCAATTTGAAACTCGTAAGATTTTTTCTCAGTTAAAGATAGAATCAGATAGAGCATCAAGAGATTTAGCATCAGAATATGGTGAACCTCTATGGTGTAGAGAAAGTGGATTTAGAAATACTCACTTAAGAGCAGTTGCTCCAACAGTTAGTAACTCTAAATTAGCTGGAAATGTATCTGCTGGTATTGAACCTTGGGCGGCGAATGTATTCACCGAACAAACTGCAAAAGGAACTTTCATTAGAAAGAACAATGAGTTAGTTAAGGTTCTAAGAAAAGTAGGTATTAATAATAAAGAAACTTGGGATAAGATTATGGAAGATGGTGGTTCGGTACAAGATATCAAAGAACTTGATAAGTGGTGTTACTTAGCTGGTAAAATGGTACTTTGTGAGGATATCCAAAATGGAGATAGAGAAAAAGTGTATCATGTTAAAGATGTTTTCAGAACTTTCAAAGAAATAAATCAAATGGATTTGGTTAAACAAGCTGGTGTTAGACAACAGTACATTGACCAAGGAGTTTCATTAAATTTAGCATTCCCTTCCATTGCATCACCGAAATGGATTAACCAAGTTACATTGGAAGCTTGGAAACAAGGAATTAAAACATTATATTATATGAGAACTGAATCAGTTCTTAGAGGTGATATAGCAACAAGAGCAGTTGACCCGGATTGTGTTGCGTGTGATGGTTAGTATTTTATGTACATCACGAAGTGGGTCAAGTAATTTATCGTTATACCTAAAGGAAGTTTTAAATTTAGGTTTAAAAAGTTCACCTTTTATAGATAATATAGGAGAACTTGGTTCTTTGAAAAAAAATAATTTGTATAAACTTATGATTCATAGGTTACCTAGTGGTTATAGTGATTTATACGAATTTGGTAAAGATGTTATAAACTTATCTGATACTGTTATTTTATATGATAGAAAAGATAAGTTGAAACAATCTGAATCTTTGGCATTTAGAAAACTAAAATACAAAAATGATTTTAGTAAATATGATATTAGAGAACCATATAATATACTAGATGAAGAGATAGTAAATAGATGTTTAGTTGAATACAATAAACATTCAGATGTTATAGCAAAATTATCACAAAACTTTAACATTCCAATTTTTTGGTATGAAGAAGTATATTATGAAGATGGTTTAAAAAAACTATCTGATTATTTAAAAATAGAAATAAATACAAAACTTAAGGAAAAGGTTTTATCAACTAATAAAAAACATAGATTATATAATCTAAAAGGAGAATTAATATGATACAAGTTAAGAAATTTTATGCAGAATGGTGTGGACCATGTAAAATGTTAACACCTATTATGGAAAATGTAAAAACAAAGTTTGGTACAATAAATTTCGAAGATGTGGATATTGATTCACAGTTTGAAGTAGCACAAAAATACTTTGTTAGGTCAGTACCAACTGTTATTATTGAAAAAGACGGAAAAGAAATACAAAGATTTGCTGGTTTACAATCAGAGATGGCATATACAAATGCTCTCAATGAGATAAATAATTAAGAAAAAGCTTGGATTTCTCGTTTATTTTTCGTATATTTGTGTAACAAATAAATTTATACTATATGGCAGGAATAAAATTCGTACATCAAGAAGACAAAGAAGTAAAAATCAAAGGTACACCAAAAGTACCTTTTAGTAAGAGTAAAAAACTAAGTAGTATGGATGGTACTAAAGTACTATACTATATTGAAACTGCAGAAGCATTTAAACTAAAACTAGATGTAGTCTGTGATTTCACACAAAAGCATCCACAATATGCGGATTATGCTTTAATTACTATTCCAATAATCAGAGAACAACAAAATTAAATTATGGGGAAAACCTTATGGTTTTTTAGTAATAGATTACGAGGTGAATCACATCCTCGTTCTAAATTAACTTCAGAACAAGTAATACAAATAAGAAAACTCTATTCACAAGGGTTTTCTACTAATGTAATAGCTCGTAATTACAAAGTATCTACTTGGAATATAGAAGAAATTGTAAATAGAAAAACTTGGACACACATTTAAAACTTAAAAATTATGAATAAATACGATGAAAAAAAACTCGAAGAAAACTACAATAAGTTTATCGAAGCAATTAAAAAATCTTTTGATGGAGAAAGATTAGAAAAATTACTCCATATGTACTCAATGGAAGAATTAGGACCAAACCTAATGTTATCACCAGCGAGTGGAAACATAAACTATCACAATGCGTATGAAGGTGGTTATATTGACCATGTTATGAATGTAGCTAGAAATTCACTCAGAATGATGAAACTCTATAAAGAAGCAGGTGGTACGATTGATTTTACACAAGAAGAATTATTATTTGCAGCTTTCCACCACGATTTAGGAAAGTTAGGAAGTAAAGGTAAAATTCACTATGTAGATAATCCTTCTGATTGGCATGTAAAAAATCAAGGTAAAATTTATGTTAGTAATTCAGAATTATCATATCTAACACATACTGATAGAACTTTCTTTTTACTACAAGAATATGGAATCAAGTACAATGAAAATGAATATTTTGGAATCAAACTTACCGATGGTATGTATGATGAAGATAATGTAAAATATTTCAAAGTATTTGACCCAAAAAACTATCTAAAATGTAATATACAATTTATACTTCATTGGTCAGACCATATGAGTACTTGTATAGAGAGGGATGTTCAAAACGCTCCATTTTAGTATGTGTGGAATTATCGGTGGAAATAACTACAATTCATCTTCTATAAAAGATGGATTGAATAAAATAATTCATAGAGGTAGGGATAACTCAACTATTGAAAAAGTTGGAGATTTCTATTTTGCTCACAATCGTTTATCTATACAAGATTTATCAGAAACCGCAAATCAACCATTTTGGAATGAAGATAAAACTGTTTGTATAGTTTACAATGGTGAACTATGGGGAAGTAAACTTACCGATGAACTTAAGAGTAAAATAACAATACCATTCAGAACAACATCTGATACTGAGATTATACTTAATTCTTATTTAGAATTTGGAGTTGATTCATTTAAAGATTTAGATGGTATGTTTTCTTTTTGTATTATTGATACACGAAGTAAAACTGCATATTTAGTTAGAGATTATATTGGTGAACTTCCTTTTTGGTATTCAATTGATAAATTAACTAATAAGTTAGCATTCTGTTCAGAGAAAAAAGGATTACCTCTTCCTGATATTTACATGAAGAGTGTAAAGACAGTGTATCCTGGTACATATGTTGAATACAATTATGAAACATTATATCATACTGTTAACACTTACTATGAACTACCTAACGAAATAATAGAACACGATAGAGATACTATTATTAAGAATATAAGAAGTTTATTAGGAGAAGCCGTTCAAGCAAAAATGATTTCAGATGTTCCTATTTGTACACTTCTAAGTGGGGGAATTGATTCTGTAATAACAACATACCTTTTATCTAAGTTATATCCTAAATTAGAAGCATTTGTAGTAACAACAGAGGGTGGTACTGATATAAAGTTTGCAAGAATAGCAGCAAAAGAATTTGGTATCAAATTACATGAAATTCATATGACAAATGATGAAATCATGAATTCAATTGATACTACGTTATATGTAACTGAATTAACAAAATGGCAGAATATAGGTAGTGCACTTGCAACAATCAAATTAGGTAAAGAAATAAACAAACATGGATTTAAGGTAGTGTTTAGTGGTGATTTATCTGATGAGATTTGGGGTAGTTATGGACACATTCAAGCATTTCATTATACACCTAAAACTTATGATATAGCAAGAAGAAAATTAATAAAGGATGTACATAAAGGAAACTTTCCATCACAAAATCAATCTATGATGTGGGGTGGTACTGTTGAAATTAGAACTCCTTATTCTTGGAGACCATTTGTAGAGTACTCTTTAAACATTCCTCCATTGTACCAAAATGAAAAAGGACATATGAAACCATTGTTAAGAGAAGCATTTAAAGGAGAAATATCCGATGAACTTTTGTATAGGAAAAAAGTTTGGTTTGCACAAGGAGCAGGAACATCAGATGGTATAGAAAAAATAAAAGATACATTAAAAGACAGATTGAAAAATCAGTTTCAGTATAAAGATGATTTAAATATAAAGAAGTTTTGGGGTTAAATGTAGTTCATATAAAAGAAGAAGGTGAAGAGATGGATAAGGTCATTGAAGATACAATGGTTATTATCGATATGTATCCTGATATCTTTCCTCATATGTACAAACAAGGATTCAAACTTATCAAAAGAATCAAACGAGGTAACTTAGTTTTACAAGATGGTGTAATGATTACATTTACACAATATACACATGGTGGTAAACTATCTCGAAATGCAACAACGATAAAGAAAACAAATGATTTTATTATTCACCAAATAGCATCAGACCAAACCCAAAAGGGTGCAACTAAAAAGGTATTAGATGAATTTGTAGAATATTGTAAATCAAAAAAAGCTGGTAATATATTATTAACTGTTCGAGCTTTCAACGAAAGGGCTCGTAAATTCTATGAAAGATATGGATTCAAGTACGATTCAGATATACAATGGAATTCAAAAGAAACAGGTATAATACCAGGTGTAATTTACAGATTACAACTAGAAAAAATAAAAAGTGAAAAGTTTTTTAAATTTTAGAATGATAGAAGATATACTAAATAAATACAAAAAAGGTAACTATGTTGGAGAATATCCAACTGTTTCAGAAGAAGATTTTACTTTACTCAAGAAAAACTTTGATAAAGATAAAGTAAAAGAAGCATTTGCAGATTTGTTTATGGAGTATCCTCTTCCTTATGCAACTGATAAGTACACAATAGAAGATGCTAGAGATGATTATATGAAACTCAAAGGCATTCGGTACAATGAGTTGTTAAAAGAAGATGAGTGGTTTCCAAGAAAAGGAAGAGAATCAAACTATCCACTTACATACGATGGTAAACAAATTTTATTTAAGAGATACAATTTAGGTAACCTTTCATCTAATTTCTTTCAAGAGAGAAACCGGTGGAGTATTTGTTCAGCCGGATATCCAGGTCCTGCCAGAACATGGAGAACCAGACCGTTTATGATATCTTTAATGGGAGCGGCATATTCTTTAAAGTTACCACAAGTTGGTAAAAAGGAATTAAGAATAATGATTGGATTGAGAAAGTATATTGCTTCTCAACACAAACCAAACGTTACTAAAGCTATTACAGAATATCTAGGTAGTAAAACTATGTTAGATTTCTCAATGGGTTGGGGTGATAGATTAAGTGGAGCATTTGCAAGTGAAACTATTGAACACTATGTAGGGTTAGACCCTCGTAAAGAGAATCATCCTATCTATGAAAAACAAAGAGATTTTTATACCAAACATACTACGTTCTTTGAGAACCCAACTAAAACAAACTTTTACCAATCACCAGCAGAAGACTTCGATTATTCAGAATATAATAATTACTTTGATTTGGTATTTACTTCACCTCCTTACTTTAATGTAGAAAGATATGGTGATGATGATACTCAAAGTTGGATAAGATATAAAGATATTGATGGTTGGAATAAAAACTTCTTACATAAAACTTTAGAAAAAGTTATACCAACTGTAAAAAAAGGTGGATTAATTGCAATTAATATTGCTGATGTATTCACAAGTGGAAAAGGAAGTAGTAAAGATTGGAAAGAAATTACAAACCCTATGGGAGATTTCTTAATATCAAAAGGATTAACCTACAAAGGTTGTATTGGTATGGAAATGGCAAAAAGACCTAATAGTGGTGGAGCAGGAACAGTAAAGAACACAGAACATAATCAAAATCAGTACTCAGAAGAAACTTTGAAGAATTCAGAAGAAAATCAAAACAAAACTTTTGCAGAACCAATTTGGATATTTCAAAAATAACTAAGAAAAAGCTTGGTAAATCCAAATATTTTTCGTATATTTACATAGTAAATGTGTGATAATAAAAACAAAAAATGAATATTAAAAAGTTCAAAACTTTATTTAAAAATGAATTCTACAATCCTTCCTATAAAAGATGGAGAATTCAAAATGAAAAAGCTGGTAAAGATATTATAGGAGAACAGTATGAATATTTTAGAGAAAAGTATTATGAATCTTATGGATTTACTATTGGGAATGGTAAGAAGATATTTGGTTCATCATATAATTGTGATACTGTTGTTAAAAATAGTAAAAATGAAATAGTTATCTTGGAAGAAGATAAGGCATCTTATGTTGATTCTTGTTTTTTAGGGAGAGCTATTCAAAATGCAGCTGAAGTATTTGATATATGTTTAGAAACTAAAATAAATATTCCTTATTTTGTAATTAGTTCATCAACAAAATATAATTTATTTGATGATATATGTAAAAGAAGATTAAAGTTGTATAGAGATGATATACAAGAAGTTTTTAAATCTAAATTTATTTATCTTCCATTATCAGAAAACGATAGAATATCTCAAAAAAAGTATTTTATGACAGAAGATTCATGTTTTAATTTATCAGATGAACTTATTCAAAAGCAGAATAAATTTGTGAAAGGATTATTATAGAATGTTAAATATAGATTTGTATAATGGAAATTGTCTGATTCAATCAGATAAAATAAAAGATAATTCGGTTGATTTAATATTAACTGATTTGCCATATGGTGTTTTAAATAAAAGAACTGAATGGGATGTTATTGTTCCATTCGATGAAATGTGGAAAATAGTGAATAGAATATTAAAACCAAATGGTGCCTTCATAACTACATCCAAGCAACCATTTACTTCACAACTAATTATGAGTAATATAAAAGATTTTAGATACACTCTTATTTGGGAGAAATCTAAATCGACCGGTTACTTAAACTCTAAAAGAATGCCATTAGTTGCTCATGAAGATATAGTAGTTTTTTACAAAAAATTACCAACTTATAATCCTCAAATGATACAAGGAATTCCTTATGATAAAGGTAAAGCTATCAGAGATACTCAATCATATGGAAAGCAAACCAAATCAATTCATGTAAAAAATGAAAATGGATTACGATTTCCAAGGAGTGTTCAATATTTTGTAACTGCTGAATCTGAAGGTGGATATCATCCTACTCAAAAACCTATAAAATTATTTGAATGGTTAATTAATACATATACAAATGAAAATGATGTAGTGTGTGATATAACTATGGGTAGTGGAACAACTGGTGTTGCTTCTGTAAATTTAAATAGAAATTTTATTGGTATTGAGCAAGATAAAAAATATTTTGAAATCTCTAAATCAAGAATAAAAAAAGCACAAAACACAATACTAAAATTTACATAATTTGTATCAAAACATTTATTATCAACGAGAAAGAAATTTAATTCACCTTTGGGATGACCAAAGAGGATATTCTGCATTTCCTTATACAAGATATGCGTATGAGAAAGCCTTAAGAGGTGAATACAAATCTATTTATGGAGATACTTTGACTAAGATTCACAAGTTTAAAAAAGATGACCCGGACTTATTTGAATCTGATGTACCAGAAACTACAAGAGCATTAGTAGATATGTATTCTGAATCAGATGATATATCTAAAGGTCATGTTATCCTTACATACGATATTGAGTGTGAGATGACGAGTGGATTACCAGACCCTCAAGAAGCTAAGAATGCTCTAACTTCTATTGCACTTCATGATTCAGCAACAGACCAGTATTGGGTATTAGTTGTTGATAAAGATGGTGGTATGAAAGAAAAAACTACTGATAAGTGTATTGTACTTCCATTCCAAGATGAACGAGATATGTTGGTAAAGTATTTGGAGTTATATGAAATGATTAATCCATCTATCGTTACAGGTTGGAATATTGATTATTTCGATACACCAATGTTGTATAACAGAATCAAAAGATTATTAGGTGAAAGACAAGCAAATAGATTATCACCAATCGGACAATGTTTCTGGTCTCCTTACAGAAAAAGATATTTTATGGCAGGTGTATCTTATTTAGATTATATTACACTTTACAAGAATTATAATTATGGTGAATTACCAAATTACCGATTAGATACTATTGCACAGAAAGAATTGGGTAGAGGTAAGATTGAATATCAAGGAAACTTAGACCAGTTATTCAGAGATGATATTGAAAAGTTCATTGAGTATAACTTAGTGGATGTTGAATTGGTAGTTGAATTTGATAAAAAACTTCAGTTTATTGATTTATGTAGAGGTATCTGTCATGCTGGTCATGTACCTTATGAAGATTTTGTTTACTCATCAAAGTATCTTGAGGGTGCAATGTTAACTTATCTAAGAAGAAGAAACTTAGTTGCACCAAACAAACCAGCAGATAGACAAGAACGAATGCAAGAAATTCGTGATAACAATCAAGAAAAGTTTATTGGAGCATATGTAAAAGCTCCGATTGTTGGTAAGTATGAATGGATATATGATTTAGATTTAACATCTCTATATCCTTCTATTATTATGACTATTAACATTTCACCTGAAACTAAGATTGGAAAGATTCAAGATTGGGATGCAAATAAGTTTGTTAAAGGTGAAGTAGATACTTATTATATCGGTGAAAATACTATTTCTAAGGAGAACCTAAGAAAATATTTAGATGAAAGCAAATTCTCAGTAGCATCTAATGGTGTACTTTACAGAACAGATACAGTTGGATGTATACCTGGTATTCTTGACTTGTGGTTTCAAAAACGAGTTGAGTATAAAGATGAAATGAAAAAATATGGAAAAGCAGGAAACAAAGAAAAATATGCCTTCTTTCACAAACGTCAGTTGGTTCAGAAGATTTTACTTAACTCTTTATATGGTGTGCTTGGTCTTCCTGCCTTTCGGTTCTATGATGTTGATAATGCTACCGCTGTTACCACAACAGGACAAACAGTTATTAAATCAACTGCTGATATGGCTAACATCAAGTACAACAAGGAACTTGGTACTCCTGATTTGGATTCTAACATATACATCGATACTGATTCTGTATTCTTCTCAGCAGTTCCTTTAATGGATAAACGACTTCCTAATTGGAAGGAACAAGACCAAGATACAATTGCTGGTTATGTAAATGATATTGCAGAAGAAATGCAAGATTACCTTAATGATTTCTATGATATACTTTCAACCAAGGTTTTAAATGTTGATAAAGATAAACATAGATTAGAAATTAAGAAGGAGTATGTTGCAAAAGCAGGATTGTGGGTAGCAAAGAAACGATATGCACAATGGATTATATCAGATAATGGTGTACCATGTGATAAGTTAGATGTAAAAGGTTTAGATGTAAAGAGAAGTTCATTCCCTAAAGCATTCCAAGAATGTATGGGTACAGTTCTTATTGATATTCTAAAAGGTAAAAGTGAAACAGAAATATCAGATTATGTTTTAGATTTCAAAAAGAATATGATAAATAGACCTACATCTGAGATTGCTAAAAACTCGGCAGTAAAAAACCTAAAGAAATATATGCCTAAAGGTAAAGGTAAACGAGAAAGATTCTCAATTATGAAAGGAACACCTGCTCATGTTAAAGCAGCAATCTTATATAATGATTGTTTAAAACATTTCAATGCTCCTTTTAAATACGAACCACTAAGAAGTGGTGATAAAGTAAAATGGGTATATCTTAAGGATAATCCATTAGGAATCGATGGTTTAGCATTTACAGGTTACAAAGACCCACCAGAGATAGAAGAATTTTTAGCTACTTACATTGACCATACTAAAATCTTTGAAAGAGAATTAGGACATAAACTTCAAGTTTTCTTTGATGCGATTGGTTGGGGTGAGGTAGTAAGTGAACAAAGAACTGCTGAAAAGTTCTTTAACTTCTAACATGACAATATGTCAGTATAATGACAAATGGAATAAAAATTGAATATAATAAAAGTAAATTAAATAAATAGAAAATGGCAAAACAATTAAAATTTGATGTACAAGCAAGAGAATCCCTTAAGAATGGATTAGATACTCTTGCAGATGCAGTTAAGGTTACATTAGGACCGAAAGGTAGGAATGTACTTTTACAGAAACAAAAAGGAACACCACATATTACAAAAGATGGTGTATCAGTTGCAAAAGAAATTGAGCTAGAAGATGTATTTGAAAACATGGGAGCTCAATTAGTTAAAGAAGTTGCATCCAAAACTGCTGATGAGGCAGGAGATGGTACAACTACTGCAACTGTTCTTGCTCAAGAGATAGCAAGAAGAGGATTTGAATCAGTTGAAAATGGTTCAAACCCAATGGAACTTAAAAAAGGTATTGAATCAGCAATTAAAGTGGTGGTTGAAGAACTTGGAAAACAAGCAATAGTAGTTGGTTCTGATAAAGAAAAAATAAAACAAGTTGCAACTGTATCAGCAAATAACGATACTACAATCGGTAAACTTATTGCAGATGCATTTGAAAAGGTTGGTACTGATGGTGTAATTACAGTTGAGGAATCAAAAGGTATTGAAACTTCAATGGAACTTGTTGAAGGTATGCAGTTTGATAGAGGATATTTATCTCCACACTTTGTAACAGACCCGGAGAAGATGACTTCTGTATTAGAAAATCCATGTATTCTTTTATATGATGGAAAACTAACAACTATGAATGATTTGTTACCTTTACTAGAAGAAATATCTAATCAAGGAAAATCTTTAGTTATTGTAGCTGATGATGTTCAAAGTGATATACTTGGTACATTGGTAGTAAATAAGTTGAGAGGAATATTAAATCTTTGTATAATAAAATCACCAGCATTTGGAGATAGAAAGAAAAGAATGATGGAAGATATTTCTATTATTACAGGTGGTACTTTTATTTCAGAAGAACTTGGATATAAATTATTAGAAACAACTGTTGATATGTTAGGTTCTTGTGAAAAGATTACAATAGGAAGTGATAGTACAACTATTGTAAATGGAAAGGGAGATGCACAATTAATATCAGAAAGAATTCAACATCTTAAATCTCAAATTGAAAACGCAACATCTGATTATGATAAAGAAAAACTTCAAGAAAGATTAGCTAAACTAAGTGGTGGAGTTGCAGTTCTTTACATAGGTGCTGGTTCTGAAGTTGAGATGAAAGAAAAGAAAGATAGAGTAGATGATGCACTTCACGCCACAAGAGCTGGTATCGAAGAAGGTATTGTTGAAGGTGGTGGTATTGCATTACTTAAAATTCAAGATGTTCTTGCGAATATTCCATGTGAGGGAAGTAACTCTTTCTGTAATGGATACAATATAATCATAGAAGCACTTGCTTCACCAATTTCACAGATTCTTAAAAACTGTGGTGTAACTGAAGGTTCTGTTTTAGAATACATCAAACAGAATGGTGGTGGATACGATGCTAAGAATGAAAAATTTGTTGATATGTTCGAAGCGGGTATCATTGACCCAAAGAAAGTTACAAGAACTGCAATTGAAAATGCAGCATCAGTAGCATCAATGATTTTAACAACTGAATGTATGGTAGTGGATAAACCAGAAGAAAAACCACAATTTCCTGTGATGCAAATGCCAGGAATGTAAAAAAAGTATGAAAAGATTTGGTACTCTCAAATATTTTTCGTATATTTGTACAAATATAAATTATAATTAAATAAAAAATGGAAAAACAATCATTAAATAGGTTTGTATCAAAATACAACCTCGCAGGTTTAGTAGAATCTGTAAAGTGGGAATCAAACGATGGTTCTCTAACAACTTCTTTTATCTCTGATGATAAATCAGTATTAGGAAGTGTAAGTATGAAGGAGTTCGAAGGAACTTCAGCAGAGTTTGGTGTATATGATACAACTAAACTAACAAAGATGTTATCAGTTCTTGGTAACGATGTAGATTTCAATATCAATGATATTGATGGTAAACCAGTTTCTTTGAAATTCAAAGATAAATCAACATCTGTAAATTATATGTTAGCAGATTTATCTGTTATCCCTAATGTACCAGATTTAAAACAATTACCAGATTTCAATGTTGAAATTAAATTAGATTCAAACTTTATCTCAAAGTTTATCAAAGCAAAAGGAGCTTTAGCTGATGAAAATAACTTTACATTTACTTGTAAGGATAACAAAGGACAAATTATCCTAGGTTACTCTAATATCAATACAAATAGAATTAACATAGATGTTGATTGTACTTGTGAAAAAGATGTAGATGCAGTTTCATTCTCAGCAACATACCTAAAAGAGATATTAGTTGCTAACAAAGAAGCAACAGATGCTACCTTAAAGATTTCATCTCAAGGATTAGCACATATTTCTTTTTCAATTGATAACTATGAATCAAATTATTATCTTGTAGAGATACAGAGTTAATATTATTTCACAAACCTAATTATATGAAAAAATATTTTTACGAAGTAAGTAAATTTTCCGAATTTAAATCTAAAAAAACTTATCATCAGTTACTTGAAATGACTGATGGTGAGTTTGAAGATTGGGCAAGGTTGATTCGTAAAGAGGTTGTGGATGCTTGGGATAATGATGGTCAACCTCCTGTTAAAGGAAAAGATGAAAAACAAATTATAAGTCATTTTGGTAAGTTAAAAAAAGATGAATGTAATTTTTACATGGAGGATGATACAGATGAAGAAGGACTAGGAATAATAAAGAACTTTAATAAAAGTCAAAGTGTAGTGAATCAATTCTTCCCTACAATGTTAAAAACTAGAATTTCTATTGGTGAATCTGCAGATGGTGGAACATCCATTTATGATTATTTTGCAGAAGATAGTTTAGAAGATGGTTTCATAAAAACAATGAAACGAGCAGTTAAGAGAGATTCCATGTATGCATGGTGTCGTTCATTAACAACTGTTAAAGATGAAAATCCTTTTTGGAATGGACAAACACCATATAAATTTGTAAAGGATGTTTACGATGGTAATATATTCAAAGGGAAGTGGAATAACTATGATATTGTACTTCACCGAACAACAGAAGCATCTATTAAAAAGTATGGACCTCTAAATGAAAATAAACAAACATATGGAACAATCCTATTCTTAACTGGTAAACAAGTAAGAAGATTATTAAAAGAAGGTTTCCTAAATAAAAGTCAAATCTCAAACATTGGTGATATACCTGATTCAAAAACATTGAAAAATGGTAAAGTAGTTAAGTATGTATATAATGTTAGATGGTATGAAAAATCAGATGGTATATTCCCTAAGATTATACAAGCATTTAGATTAGGATTAGGACAACCTGCTGTAAACTTTCCAGCATTAACTGCAAAATGGATTTACGAAAACTATACTAATCATATTGACCAAGATGAACCATTACATATTTACGATTCATCAGCAGGTTGGGGTGGTAGAATTGCTGGAGCAATGAGTAGTAGAAAGAAAGTTCACTATGTTGGTACAGACCCGAATCCTGATAACTTTATTGATGATTTAGGCATTTCTCGTTATGAGTATATGGCAAAGTTCTATAATGATAAAGTGGTTGATACACATTCAGAAACAATGAGCAACTTCTTTGCAGTAGAAAAGCAAGGTAACACTTATGAGTTATTTCAAGATGGTTCTGAATTAATTTCAAACAATCCAAAGTTTCAAAAGTACAAAGGTAAATTAGATTTATCTTTTACATCACCTCCATACTTTAACAGAGAACAATATTCTCAAGATGAAAATCAATCATTCAAAGCTTATGGTCAGTATGAAGATTGGAGAGATAAGTTTTTGAAACCTACTCTAACAACAATTTATGAATATCTTAAAAACGATAGATACATTCTTTGGAATATTGCTGATATTAAGATTGGTAAATCAATTTACTTTCCACTAGAACAAGATTCAATTGATATTCTCGAATCACTTGGTGCTGAATATAAAGGTAAACTTAAGATGACAATGGCAGCAATGATTGGTGCTAATGTAAACAAAAGAGAATCTTTAGATTCTGGTATGAAAAACTTAGTTCAAGTTGGAACAACTTGGTACAAATATGAA
>Ga0257110_1000423_pt1 | contig 21040 bp, 19 predicted proteins | sample LP_taG_7_FD_190184 | JGI IMG/M metagenome (GOLD analysis project Ga0257110, IMG submission 190184) | Marine microbial communities from Northeast Subartic Pacific Ocean, Canada - LP_J_2015_P26_10m | ecosystem: Environmental > Aquatic > Marine > Oceanic | place: Canada: Northeast Subartic Pacific...
ATTAAGGCACCAGCTCCAGCTCCAGCTCCAGCTCCAGCTCCAGCTCCAGCTCCAGCTCCAGCTCCAGCTCCAGCTCCAGCACCAGCACCAGCTCCAGCACCAGCTCCAGCTCCAGCTCCAGCACCAGCACCATCTCCAGCTAAAAAAGCTGCTACACCAAAGAAAACACCAGCTAAAAAAGCAGCCGCTACTCCAAAGAAAACACCAACTAAAAAGTCGGCTGCATCTGCATAGGCACCGGTTGTGAAACTTTACAATTTAGTAAGTAATAACCACCACCCATAAACATTAAAAATATAAAAAGGTACATTAATGGAATTTTCTTTCTTTTTTCTTTTTCCATTTTTTCAATATCATTCTTATCTGGAAGTTTCTCGACATTTATGTTGAGTTCATCTATCTTACCGATAAGTTTATGCAAAGCCTCGAGAATCTGAACTTCTCTATTTATAGGTTTTTCTTTTACATCTACAGTTGTTATTTCAAGAACCATATACCACTCTGCATCAGGTTGTAAAGTAACGTAATCAGTATCTTCTTGATACTCGTATAATTCAAAATTTAGTTTCTGTATAGATATGGGATTAAATAAGTTTGTTTGTCTTTGAAACCCTTTCCATTGTTTATCCCTGATGATAGTATGCGAACCGTGGTTGAAATGTCTTTCTAATGGTACTCTCGCTAAAATCTGTCCATGTCTTTCATCGAGTATTTGTGCTCTTTTTGGTATATCTTCACATATAATATCAACGTATTTTGCAACGCTACTCACATGTGAATCAGAGTTCGGATTAGATTGACCAATCTGTGTGATATAAAAATCAACTGGTTTCAGTCCACATACCTGTGACATTTCTTCTAAATGTAAATTCGATTCAAGTGTTAGATCTATAGAAAATGTATTATTTGAACCATTTACATATTTTGAATCTATTATAATGTATTGTACTTTTTTGTGTAAGTCCTGGAGTGAAACCATCTTGTATTTACAATATAAAAAAATAAACATAAATAATAGCATGTTTTCGTTCTACTCTAGTATATCTCGCTTATTGGCTTCAAATACACAAACACTAAAATCAGTGGAATCCCATGTATCATTACATTCTAATACGATACACTCTAATATGATGTTATCATCAGATTTTTCTACTAATAAGATTATATCAAAAAATGACAGTGATGAGACTATTATTTTAGAATATTTAAAACATGACAAAACATTCGAAGAATATACTCCTAAGTTTTTTAAATATAAGTATAAAAATATATAAAAATGAAATGGACGACTATATCGCCTTACACACATACGACTATAAACTCTCTTTTTGTCAAGCGACAAACGAACTCCCGGGTGACATGCAAAGACTTGTATGGGAAAAACTTAATACGTACGAATCATGTGATCTCGTGTGTCCGGGAGCCCCTCAACGAGCCTCCAGAAATACACGATTCTCAAAAGAGAGAATCGAAACTCTGGTTAACCGATGGAGAGAAAAGTGGGGCGAACCTACTCCGTGAAAATATGAATACACTTGAACGTGAACAAATGTGTTTAAATGATTACGAGCGTAGTGAATATGATTCATATTCACTCGTACTTTATAAACTACTTCTCGATGATCTTAAACACCAAAGACGCGAATTACAATATTCTAATATTTTCGGTGATAAATGGCGAAAAACACCCACTAATAAAAGTAATTTATTAAATATTCGTAGACGTATATATGAAGTTGAGAAGAGCTGTAAAGATTTTATAAAAAAGGAACGCGCATTTAAGAAAAAGTATTTTCAAGATGAAAATTACATTATTAAAGGTATAGATGTAGAGTAAATAAATTGTAATATGTTAAATATAATAAATCCGTACACTAAAACCATTAGAATATCATGCCCTACTAAACGTAAAGAAGGTATTACGGAATACGAACAAGTCAAGACTAAAATTAAAAAATCAACACTGAAATACGGTGTAGCTATTTCGACGTATAACTTCATTTTTCATACACCCGTTGACGGTGTATCTGCTACCTTAGGGACAATTGCATCGTGTATTTATATAGATTCGTTGTCATCATATGTAGATAATATTGAAAGAATACCCGGTTTGAATAAAAGATTATTGTTACCGACATGTTTGGCATTAGCTGAATCAATGTGGAATTCTAATGATTTACCGTTTGATTTTAATATGGGAGCAACTTTATTTGGATTTTTGGCGTATAAAATGGCTTTTTATCAAATTATAGCTGAAGAATTATTGATGAACGACGATGACCTAAGTAGTATCGATGAAATATAAAAATTAAAAATAAAAACAAAAACAAAAACAAAAATGTCCTTATTCTTTAATCTTTTAAAAACACACACTGACATAATTGAACCCAAAGATATGAACGAAGTCATGACTAATGCTTTGGGTTTAGTCGTAGGTGTTGATGTTGAAGTTTTTGCACTTAAACCCAAAGATGATTTTCCGACTGAACTTGGTGATAATACGTATCTCGGTTATATTTGTTTGAGTAAACTTGATGATAGAAAAGATATTCGAATTGTTCAATTCTATCACGAAAACAAAGGGTGTGAAGAAATTACTTTACCTTTTCTTGACATGCTTGTTGATAAATTATCTCCTAAAGAAGGAACTATGTTAAATCATAAAGACATGATAATTGTACCTCGAATCATACATAGGTCTGATAGACGTATGTGGACCAAATATATGAAAAGGTATTTTGAAGATATCGAATCTGGTGAAAAGTTTTACTTAAAAAACAAAATACCCGAAAATGTAGATTGGGGGTTTCTTAAGGAAACGTTACCACAAAAAAAAATGGAAATTTAATCATACTTAAACAATATAGACTTTTTAATGATATAACATGTCTAACAACCTCACACACGAACTTTTAAAAAACTGTACATCGCTCGTCAAACTTTCTCACCTTAATGATTTATGTAGTAATTTGAACAATAAAACCTGTAATGTCTATGGTTTGCGTGCAGAATTTGGATACCCCGAACACCTTATTCCTTCCAATAATAAAAATTATATCGCTTACATGGGAGTTTCAAAGAAAAAAATTGAAACAAGTTATGGACAGGCGCATTTTACAACGTTCTCCTATGAACCTAAAATAAATGTTTGTGAATCTCCTGTCGGTGTTTTAGAACACATGTATGATATTTACGTAGAAGAAACCATGGAAACTCTTTATAGAAATAAGTATAGAGAAGGTGAAAATTATTCGATTGAACTTTTTCCTTCTAAAATCGAATACAAAGATATTGGGTATTGGAGATGGTTATTTCAAGAAGATTGGGGTATTTATGATAAAATTTCAATGGAGGACTTTATTGATGATTATGAAATTAAGAGTCATGTAAATTGGGATAATCTTTATGATATTCTTCCTAATAATATCGACGATGTAAAACGTACAAATGAATACTCATCAAGTGACGAAGAAAGTGAAATGCTTTCTGAATCTGAAACTGAAATCGAAGAAGGTGAAATTGTAAGTGAATCGGAGTCCTAAGTTGAAATATAAAAATATAAAAATATAAAATATAAATGCGACCAAATTGTTGCTACCAACCCTGTTATTGTAGAGCTGGTAAGAACGGATTCTGCTTAAAACACAACGAAATTGCCGAAGTAATTGAAGCCTTACTTTTATTAAAAAATGAAGGAAACAACAAAAGAAAAGTATCCAGAACTGTACAAAATAAATAAACACATTGTGAGTGTTTATAAAGAACGAGATTATTGGAAAGAAAAGTATATATTTCTGAAAGATGAATTTGATATTTATAAGATTGAAAAAATAGAAGAAAATCCAAAAAAAATATCTAAAAAAAATACAAGTTTTACGAAACGAAAGAATGTAACACAGTCCGTGAGAAATTATGCAATTGCCACTAGATCTGAAGAACTGGGTATTAAAAACACTTTTACTTACAAAAAACTCTTATATCTCGATCCGTGTGTGTCAAACGAGAGTGAATTTTACAGGTCATATCTAGAAGAATTCCACTTAAAAAATAGAAAGTTTTAATATATACGATGACAACTACTACTCTTCAAAAAATCATGAGCTTAGTTGATAATCACTCAGACGAAATACCTGAAGGTGATTATTTAGAAATTTGTAATACACTCCGTGATATTTCTAGAAATAATCGACGTGTTCGTACTTTACCAGTTAGATTAAGAGAAAACCCCTTAGATACAATAGTTACTGAGTGTATGGGTTTTGTTCGTGAACGAAGGAGAATAAGACGAGCCTTAAAAACGTGTAAAAAAAGATACCGTGTAACTAAAACTATTAAAAACGAAGCACTCGAGGCATATTGTAACGCTTTAGACCTACCCCTTTGCGAAACTGTAGAAGAATTACAAGAACTTGGATACGCGAGTAATTCACACGAATTTTTTTTAGAATATTTAAGTTTTTCAAATGAATATAGACAGTGTCAAAGAGAAGCATATATACGTAATCTCGATTCCATTGAAAATGAAATGGTAATTGTAACTTCATTTATGCGTGTAAATCAGGGTATTATAAATACTTTTTATGAAATAAATCTAGACGTGAGTAACCTAAGTTGATTTTAATTTATTTTTTTTTAAAGAATATAAAAATGGAAGATCTTACTAATTTAATGCGTTTGATTGATTTAAATTCAAGTAATGTATCCGAGGGTCATTATCTTGAGATGTGTAATTCGATAAAAAAAATCCATGATATTATTTCACCTTCAAATTCAATTTATGATTCGGAATCTGAAGATGATGATACTAATAATTTTATTTTGAGAGAAGTAATGAGTGATAGTACACTCAATTTCCCACCTGTTCCATTTGTACCTATACGAACAGAAAGGGGGAATCGATATAGGTATTACGAACATGAATTACAGGATGCAGATGCAGATGCACCTTCAAATCAAATAAATAATGAAAATGATGATTTTCTCATAGCAACACCCGAAGAGGAAAATGAACTTCGTGATTTTGTTCTTGATAGAGCACATGGTTGGGAAAACGATCGAGAGGCGTTTGAAAATGATATGAGAATTCTTGAACAGGCGCAGAGAGAATACGATGAAAACGAATTACAAAAAATTAGACAACAAATTATAGATACGAAGAAACTTATTACTAAAACAAAACCCAGACAGAGAATAACTGAAACTGTTCGAAAAGCTGCTATAAAACAACGTTCGAATGAGATTGGTATTCGATTAAGAAGATATACTTTGGGATGTTTATTGGATGCAGGACACGACGTTGGTAACGCACGAGCTTTTTTCAAAAATTATTTGAATGATTATAACGAGGATATTGAAGATAAACTGAAAGAATTGAATGATACCTTAGAAGATCTTATTGATAAAGGGGAGACTCTTCTAAGAAACATGAGTATTAATATGGAAATAGACTAATTTTAATTAAAATATCATTTTACACCATTTTTCGTTAATATTACCGAATGGCGAATACTCAAAAAGTAAATGTATGAGTGCGCCTGATATTATAAGTACACCCGTTCCCTTGTATATATATTTCGTAAGACCCATAACTAAAACCTGTAACATGACACCAATGAGGAGTGCCTCTAATAATACTGAAGTAACAGCCCGCATTTTTTATAATAGTATAATATAAAAAAATGGATGGTCAAGATTATGGTATTATATTAGCACTCCTAGGCATGATTGGTGCATTTGTATACTTTATAACCAGTCGCAAATCAGGGTACGTAATAGAAGAAAAATAATAATTAAATTTTAACATAAATAATATCTCATGGTATATAAAATGATAACCGATAGAAAGTTACTCATCATTTTATGTATTACTGTAATTGCATTGATGATCTCAAAATACATAACATCAGAAGGGTATGTTCCACTGAAAACCAACGAAATAAAATTTAGTTGGAGAAACAAAACTACTGACGGTGTTACTAAATGGGTTATTAAGTTAACGGGTGGTAATAGTGACGGTAACCTTGTCGTGTTAGAAACTAAGGAAATAAAAAAAGAAGATGAGCCTGAATATTTCAAACCTTTTAAGTCTAATGAAATTATATTTGACGGTAGAGATTTTACTTTAGATACGGTAAAACAGGGTTTGAAAGTTGATGTTTATTATAACGAAGAATCGGAACCACTTATTACAAAAGCGTTATATTTACAAAAAAACATGTTTAGTATTACCCTAGATCTTATTACAAAACTAACCGAAACTGTTTTCTCGTTTAATCAATCAGATCACGAGTTTCAGAACGGGTTTTATACTATAAAATCCAAAACGGGTACTAAAAAATTCATAATAAATGACCGAGATGATTTTGAGTTTTCAGATAAAACGTATGATGATAAAGAATGTTACGATATATTTTATTTACAAAAACTTCAAAGTTGGAGTAACGAGTTTTATTTAAGAAGTGCGAATAACAATAAATGGACAAAAACATTTAAAACATATGGAGGTTCTATTCCATATGACTATGATTCAAAAGAAATAAAATATTCTTATGGAACAAAAAGTTATCGTACAACTCGTAAACTTTATAGAGACGACTTTTACTCGAATGATGGTACTGGATTCAATAAAAAAGATAAGTTTGAAGCTATAAATACAGAGGATGGTTCTTGGCGAGATAATGCTCGTGTATATAAAATGGATGGAAATCATTTGTATAGAATGGAATCTGGAACACCAATAAAAATATCCGACGATGAAATTGTATTAACAAAAGTTACTAATACGTGTACTGTAACTCAAAAGGGGAAAGGGGAAAGTACCGAGTTTCAAAAAACTGTAGCGTGGTCTAACCAACTAGAAACAAACCCAATGAGAAGATGGAACACATTTACTATACCCGTGGAGAAGAAAAACTCCACCCAGAATAAAAAGTGTGTGGATTTTAGAACAGACCAACTAGACCAAGTTAAGGCATATGCTAATTCTGTAGGTACTCGTGTAGAAAACGATTCCGTCGTTGTTACCATCGATGGCTTACAGACAAACGATGATGGTGATACCGTTGAAACCTTGTGTAAAAGAATTTTTTACACTACACCTAGGTTTGAAGAGAAAAAAAACGGAGACGCTGGAGAAGAGTTACCAGATTGGGGAACTGGGTGTAGACATAAAGGTAAGTACGATAGAAAGGGGAAAACTAGTGGTTGTGAAGGTAAATTTAGCACGGCTGATTTATATTCAAGTCCACCATTCAGAGATTTAATCAAAGAATATCGCATGAAAGAATCTTGTTCAAATAATAGTTGTAGATGGGAACTAGATTACGACGACGATAGTAATCCAAAATTTAAATATATAAAAGAATATGGCACTGATGTGTGTCCTAACGATAGTGATGTGAAAGCATTAAAAGACGCAATAGATGCACAGTGTGAAAAAATAACAGAAAAGGGTCTTTGTCAAGCAGAGAAAACAAATGAAACTATATCGTCTAAAATTAAAACTATACAAGATAAGTTTGATACTAAAAAGGCAAAGGTAAAAATTTCATCATCACACAAGCCTACGTATGACCTTTTCAATAATAGTCCTATCTCCTTACCAGACTTCAGTAAAAATTTTGATGAATCAATCTGTAACTGGCGAGGATCTGCTACGGAACCTGTAGTTGAGATTGATCCAAGGGCAGGTACGATTGGAGATGAAATATGTGAAGCAAAAACACGAGAAGAATTAGAATCAAAAATATGGGGGAACAAAGCAAATCAATATAAAGATTCGGCTTGGCAATCTATGCGTGATACCTTTACCGATGGATATGAAAAAATTAAAGAAAAATGTTCGGAAACTTCTGTTGGTAATTGTCAACGCCCTTATTACGGTCCTAATACATCACAATTTGGTACGGATTTTGCAAATCTTTATAAAAACGGTAATTCCAGTCAACACCAATTTGCGTGTAAAAAAAGTACGTACGGTTGGGATCTCGATGGTAAACGCTACGATGTCAATGCGAAATAAAACTGAACCTATTGTATTATCTGGTAGCGGACCTGTGCTCTTAAACAAACAAACCGGTAATTTGGAACAGAACGAAGAATATACCGGCGGTGCTGGATATATATACGGTTTTGATTTATCAGGCTAATATTAACTATATTTAAATCTCATAATATATAAAATGATTAATGGTAATAATTTAATTATCATTTTATGTATTATATTAATTGTATTAATTTACCTTTACTCTAAAAAACGTGAAAATTATACTATAGACTCTATAGACTTTTCATGGCGTAACGGTAAGGTTGACGGTGTTACTAAATGGATACTTGTTGGTGAATTTCCAAGTTTAGAAGATGGTGGTAAACGAACAATCACAAAAGAGTATACGGATCCATCTTTATCAAAGAATTATACTGATGTATCCGTAAATTTTTTAAAAGATACGTTATTTGATTATAAGATTTCAAGTGGAAACGTAAAATTAACATTATATTACAACACGAAAGGAGTTAATAATGAAGTTGGGTACAAAGAGTTTACGGTAAATAAAGATGAAATTTCTTTAAAAAAGTCTCAAATTACAAAGGTCGAAGGACCTGAAATACAATGGCCTCCCAAAGGGTCTGATAACTTACCCGATGAAGGATGGTATCAGATAAAAGGTGGTTTTTTAAAGAGTAGTTATTATGGTAGTTCTGTGAGTGACGATTACTATTATTACGTCGATGAAGATAATAAAGTAAAAACGGCGGGTAAAGATTGGTATTCCACTAACTATATTCCGGGTATAAGTATTAGTTGTTCGACTTTATTTTATTTAAGTTATAGAAATACATCAGAAAAACGTGGTAAAACTGGTGATTTTCAGTTACAAACGGTCATGGGTAAAACAATTGATAGTGATGCACTAAAATGGTGTATTATTGGTGAAGACAAATCTATAACGTGTTCGGCTGTGTCAAAACCAGACAAGGCTTCTTTTAAATTATATACCGAGAAGAGAGGGGAGGTGAAACGTTTAAGTTCAACCCAATACACAAAACAAGCTGATTTAAACATAATTGGTAAAGATCCAACCGATGAAAATGAAGAATATTGTAAAGTTGGTAATGAGTCGAAAGCTATGTATTATTGCAGAAACGATGCGGAATCATATTTTGACAGAAGAAGTAAGTATCATAATACTAGCAGTGATATTACATGCGATGACGAAGATTACCCAATTAAGGATTCTGGTACAGTTATAGATTCTACACAAGGTAATAAAGGTAAACCTGTGTGTAATGTTTCTGAAACTAAGGATATTGTTGAAGGCGTACGTTTTGTGAAAATTGATATGAATAATCTTGATACGACTATAACCATGGATAAAATATACGAAGCACAAGATTTATTAGGTTTACCAAGATTTTATGATATTAGAAAAGTATCACCAGCGGTTAATAACAAAATGACAGGTGCAAAAACTGATGATGAGAAGACTAAAATTGACAATGCTAAAAAAATTTTACTCTCTATAAACGGGTTTGTGAATGGTTCGTGTGATCCGAAAACGTATAATACTAAAATTAAAGAAAAAGCAGCAACTGACAAAAATGAAGCTGAATACCTTGCTAAATACGGAAAAATTGTTGAAGGTATGGATTTACCTATGGGTATAGAAAAAGCACCTACATTTTACATACACGTACCACCTACTATAAAAGAAACAAATTTTGAATATAGAAATCAAGGTTCGAAATCTAAGATTATTGCCGACGAAAATAAACTAAAAATCGTAAATAATGAGGCGGGAACAAAAGCTGGTATATCTGGTAGTATTAATTTTCCACTTAAACTTATTAATGAAGGGAAGGATCGTTCCATGGTTTTAGTTTTTTCAACTACACCCAATGTAGAAATAGAAAGATTATTAACCGGTAATTTTGGAAACCTTTTTTATCCATCTTCCATAGAGAATAAAAAAGTAAAAGATTTATCCGTATTAGAAGGTGCTATAGGAATAGTGGATGGTAAACTAATAATTAGTGGAAAAAACACGGGACTTGTTGTCTCGAAAAGTGAATGGCACATTTTGATAATTACACAAAAAGTAATTATTGGAGAACAAAAGACTTATGACAATGATGGCACTGGTGATATTGATCGCGATAGAACTCGAGAATTTATGGGAGAAACTTCGTATATTGCTAGTATAGGTAATACAAGAAATACTTATATTCGGTATCCGGAATATACAACTAAAGTTAAACTTATAAGTGATAAGACTGTTTCAAACGATAGTCCTTTATTTGAAGAACAAGAAACGCAACTTATTGATGATACTCTAAATAAAGAAGACGATACACAACCTACAATTTTTTATCCCGGTATACCAGAAAAAATTACTACAATTCAACCATGTAAAGGTGGGCTTATTTCATCTTTCGCATATTTTGATGTAACCTTAACATCCGATGAAATTACTTTATTATCGGATTATTACAAAACAAAAAATTTAAATGCTGATGTATTAAAAACAGAAAAAATATTTGGTAAATCGCCTACGTTTAAAGATGATTCCAGTACTTGGACATGGGATAATGTTAATAAGAAGCTTAAATTAAATACAACTATTGAAAACCCAGATAAATCCGTTAAATATTCCATATTTATTTGTGATATGAAAGACAATTATACTGCTAACGAATTAAATTTAACTTTTGCGAATGTACGTCCACCTTGGAATGTAAGAGATAATACACCCGTGAACATGTTAAAATATAAAGTTCAATCCGTGTTAAAAATAGAAAAACAAACGGAGAAGGAAATAGAATTAATTATTGATATGAGTAGTTTGTCCATCGATGATCATGGATTCTTAGCTATTATTGCACCTCGAGCGGAAAAAAATTTAGAAAATTCAAGTAGATTTCAGACTGGTAATGTGGGTAAACAAATATTAATTGAAGACGGTGTATTATACAAAAATTTTGTTAATGATTCAAAAATTATTACAACTACTGTTAAAAATTATGAAAGTGAATCGGGTGCTAAATATAGATACGATATATATGCCGATGATGATTTTTCGATTTTACGTTTTAACGGTAAAAAAAGTTATCATATTGAATACATAGGTTATTTGAAATACAGGGACCATAATCCTGAAGATCTTGAATATGGGTACGTTCGAGAAGAAGTTAACGACAGAAATTTTGAAGAAGTTGAGTCTCCCATAAAAATACCGATTTATAACGAAACAACTAAAGAAATGGAATTTAGTGATAAAGAGTTTACTTTACCAGATAAAAAGGATGTCCCTAGATATACAAAAGATGACCCTATGCAGGCTTTAATTATAAGACACGGAACCCCGGAAAATAGATGGCATAGTCTTAATAGTCATAAAACTAATATCCCATATAGCCCGGAGTTTAACAAAAATGGTAAGTACCCATACGTCAAAGGTAATTCGAAAGTTTATAGTTACAATGGTTTTCACAATTTCGCATGGGACGATGTTCTTAAAACTGAACCCATATTTTCAATTTATTCGGATGCGAAAATTGGTAAGGGTATTATAATTGTTGTTAAAAATGCAAAGAATCTTATGAATTTAACAGTTAAGGAAACGTTACAAAGTGATAATACGACTAAAGAAATATATAAAACGAATAACTATATTACATATTCTAATACTAATGCACTTAACACAAGCCCTATAACCGGGTATGGACGTATAGAAGCAATTTATGATGATGATGGTGGGATTACCAACGATGACATTGCAATCCCATATAATACTAAGCGTGCATCCGTTTACAGCGATCGCTACGACGCGTGGTTAAATGCTAAATATAATTTAGAACGTGCTCGAAATTTTTGGCAAATACTCCCATTTAATGTAGGTGAACCAGATTATAAAAGACCACCTTACGTAGCACCATCACCACCGGCTAATGCAGCAGCAGCACCAACAATACCACCTCATTTTTCGGAATCGGTAAAATTAACAAGTATAGAAAAAGACACCCGTTCCTTTGAATTGGGTTCATCCCCGTCTACATCCTTACCAGAAAGAAAACCTATCGAAACCCTATACCCCATTAACGATATCGGTGATAATCCGGTAAGACCAGTTGATAAGAAAGATGGTAAAAAAGCACACGAAGCTTTTAAACGTGGTCAGTATGGAAGTTCGGTATCTATAAGTGATAATATAATGGTTATTGGTGCACCAAATACGGGTAAAGGTAAGAAAATGACTGTAAAGGTAAAAGACGGTACAACTAATGTTATAGAATTTGATGAAGATGGTAAACGTAAAGATGTACTTACTACAAAAGAAATTTACGAGTACCCGGACTCCGGTGCTGCTTTTATTATGAAAAGAGATAGTGAAGACGGTGAGTGGTACAATATCGGTATAGTTAGAGGTGGTAACAGTCGCGATAAAACGGGTTCAGCTGTTTCTGTTGATAAGGGTTACATAGCGATAGCATCTGTTGGTGATGAAGAAGAAGTTTTCACGAACGCACAAATGAGTACTTTTCAAAAAGATTCTGAAGGTATAATAATCTGGGCTACTGAAAATGTAGACGGTATCACCAAGTCGTCGCTTAAAAGTCAAAAAAAATATAAAACGGGGTATACCGAAGATGATAAAGTATTGGAAAAATGGAAAGATTATGTTACTAATGTTGATGGAAATGACGATGCATGGGGTAAAAATTCTATAGAAAAGCTTAAAAACGATTATTATGGATTTATAGCTGAGAACGGTAGAAAAATTTACGCAGATGAAAATGGAGTTAGATATTTCGATGGAGAATACGAGTATGTAGATGAAAATAGAACGTATTTTACAAAGGAAGAGCGACGCGGGGAAACTTGGAAAATGAGATTAGAAAAATTACCATGGTCTGGTTCAAAACCATCAAGTTACCAAATTATTCAGGGTCATACAAGTTCAGACGGTATTAGATTAAGAAAAAGGGGTAAATTTATAGTAAATTACGATAAAGAAGGAGAAGAAAAATTTATCGAAGACGAAAACGGTGAATTTCGTTATAGTATAGGATATTTACCGGAAGAAAAACAAAATGAGATTATTCTTGGTTATCAAAAAAATGTATTAGATAAGTTCTATGATTACACAAAAACCTCGGATAATGATAAAAAATTGAGCTTTTATGACCAAATGGTTATGAGGGATAAATACAAATTAACGTATATGTGGAATCCATCAGGTTCGGTTGGTTTTCTTCGTGTTATTAATAATAAAATTGAGTTTTTGGGGGACGTACATTTTCCTGAATATAAACCAATGAATGAGATGGAAAGTTTTGGTACGAGTGTTTCAATTTGTGTTTTTAAATCCGGATCTGTTTTTGCAGTAGTAGGTCAACCCGTGTACAAAGCACCCATACCGGAATGGGGGTACTGGGGAAAAAATGATATGGTTCATATATTCAGAAAAAGTCGAACGGGGAAAAAATTTGTTTTTATAAAAACACTATACGGTCCCAAAAAATCTAACTTTGGTGCCTCTGTTTCCATGTCGGAAGGTAAATTACTTGTAGGTGCTCCACTTGCAGATGGGGGTAAAGGTGAGGCTTATATTTATACCATGAACCCAAGTGATTATTACGATTGGGGTGGTGGGAAAATGATAGTACCCGGAGAAAACGATATCATGAAAGGAAGTTATGATGAAATGAGTATTTCTCTCGAAGAAGGCGATAATTTTGGTGAAAGTGTATCTCTTAGTAATAACATAATGGCTATAGGTGCTCCGGGTAAAACAATATATAAAAAAGGCAGAACCACTAGTTCGTTTTATCCACAATATGATAAGCTAGAAGAAATAGGGTCTGTATATATTTATGATAAACTAAAAGATCAGCCAGGTAAATGGGCACAAAGTATTATTATGCCAAATACTAATGTTACTCCATTTGATTTACCTCATTCAGAATTTGCGAATGGGAAACGTCAAACTTCTAGTGGGACATTGTATAGTTTTGATCAAACGTACCTAGATACAAACGGTGTTAAATATAACGATGAAGATTATGTTAACACCGGGAAATGGAGACATAGAGAATTTTCTGGGCAGAACGATCCTAGAAATATGAGGTTTGGTAGTTCGGTTTCTATTGATAATAATAAATTGGCTGTTGGTGCACCATACGAAGTAACATACTCGGAGGAAGATTTTAACGATGGTAAAAATTCGGCTGGAAAAAGTAATACGGGTTCAGTCTCGTCGTATACGCGTGATCCGTCTACGGGTGTATGGGCACTGGTTCAAGAGTATCAAGATGTACTTGGACAAGCTGAATCTTTAGAAACAAAATCTAGATTCGGTACATCTGTGGATGTAGATAGCGCGGGTAATCAGATAGCTGTTGGGGTACCTGGGTACACGCCATTTTATAATAGAAAAGAAAACACTGGTCGTGCTATGGTTTATAGTCTCGATAATGATTTAGGTAAAGACGAATCCGTGAGGTCCTCGAAAGATTTTGTAGCGGGTCGAAAATTGTGTAATTCTGTGGTGAGATTTGTTGATAAAGATAATAAAACAGAATTTGCAAACAAGATTGGTCCTTGGGAGTCTGATGGAAATTATACTAATTTTGTTTCTGCGGGAAAAAGTAATATCTTAAAAAACAATGAACGTGTAGGTGTAATTGACGATGAAGTTGAATATATGACCATAAATGCTTTTAGTAGTGGTTCAGATTCATGCGAAAACATGATGCCAAATATACAACCACCACCTGTACCAACATTTAATCAAAAACTATTTGTTCTAGATAAAACGGTTACCATTAAATTTACAGATATTACGAACGCACACGAATCGTATACGTTACAAATTGAACGCGAAGATGGGACTGTTTTAAAAACAAAAAAATTTAAGAAAGGAGATACTTCAATTACATTGTCATACGAAGAATCTTCGTACGCAACGTATAAATATGTTATTAAACTAATTTATGCAGATGACATAATATCGACAAGTACAAACTCGTTAGAAGTTAAAAAGATAGAAGGTCGTTGTCTTAGCGAATTTGCGATTACATGTGGGCTTTCTGCATGTATGAGCGGCGATAAAATCGGGGTGGATAACTTATTCCGTGACCGCGATTCAAATTATTATACGATTACTAATGAACCTGAGGATACATACGATGGCTATATTGCAGCGAGGAATGCTTTTAATAACAGTGAAACGTTGAAAAAATATAAACAAAAAATACTAGATTTAATAGAAGAAAAGGAAAAAGGGTACCAAGCTGAACAATGGAATTATAAGAAAGAAGTAGACGGGAAAATGGTTGATAGAACTGTCGATGAGATATATAATAGTGATTGGCAACCTGAATTCCGCCACGATGCCTGGCAAGTTACAGATATATTCATAGAACCATATGAAATTAAAGAAGTGTCGTTGTGGGGGCGTACACCCAGCTCCGAAACCGTTATTGTAAATGGTATCACCTATAATGGGGGTTTTGAAACTTGTCAAACGAGAATGGGAAGTTGGCTTTCTGATTGTAAACCTTCTTCGAAAGATCCATATGAGGTTGGTTTTAAACTTTATTTTCGAGCGAAACGCCAAACATCATATAAAAACGGGGGCAGATACGGGGGTGGAACATGCGACGCTGCTAATTTTGTTAAAACGGAATACCCGGAACCAGTCATTGCGATTAATAAATTTGTGAGTCCACCTCCTTCACGAGGTCGTCGGTAAGATACATAATTTTAAAATAAAAATAATTAGTAATAATAGAAAAAGATGATTTTGATTCTTATTATGTGTTGTGTTTTACTTTCGCTCGTAATTGCGGGTGCATATTTTTATAAAAACCGTGGTGAATTTACAGCTGAAATAACACCTATGAATCTTATAGAAACTTATAATCCCGCCGAAGCTTCAGGGCGATCAGGCGCTGTTAATACTGATGATTATACAGCCTTATCTAAAAACGTTGATGTTGGTATAAAATTTGAAAATACAGAAGACGGTTTAGACTTGGATGAAATAATTGCTCGTCGATACATAGGAGATGATAAAAAACAGGAAAAGACTATTAAAAAAACAGATGAACCAAAAATGTTTAAAAAGAACGCAGTTAGTAAGATTGTTTTCAGTGGTAAAGATAGTGAAGGTATTAATGCAATTGGTGATAATAAAGTTAGACTTTTTTATAAACAAAAACTTACGGGTGTTGAGATGGAATTAACGCCTAAAAATATAGCCGCGATGCCAGTTACTGAAGAAGAGTTGGCAGAAACACTTGGTTTACAGGAAAAGAAAGTCACTTTGTTAGAACCAACACTTTCGGAAGATGTCGATAACAAAACTATAATTACGAGTGAATTTATAAATAAAGGGTACTATATGTTTTTTGATGGTGCCGGTAGAATTGAAGAATTGAATACAGGACTTGATGCTAATGCTGATCCAAAGCCAAAGGTTACGATTATACCTGCTACTCAAGGTGGTGATAATTCCAAATTTAAAATTAAGATAAAAGGCGGTGATAGTGGTAATGATAAATTTTTTGCATACACGGGTACTGATGTTACTTTACCACGCGAAGTTGGTCTTTTGGAAGATAGTACTAAATCTATAGTATGGGAATTACTAGAGGGTTCAAAAACTGATTATATACGTCTTAGCCCTACGGGTACGGATAACGAAGGTATATTCCTTATGTACGATATGCGAGATTCGGTATCGAGTAATCACAAATTAGTGGTTGAAAATATTGTAAGTATGACAGGTGTTGAATATAAATGTAATTACCAATCCATGGATATTTTGTTATCCGAAGGTGATATTTCAGACACATATACCAAGTGTAGTTTAAATTAATAATTCACACATTTTTACTTTTTATCGAGGTAAACATGTTTGGAATAAAAATAAAAATGTATAATATAAATAAACATGGAAACAAAATATATTTACGGTGCTGTTGCACTTCTTGTTATTCTTGTTATTCTATTTTTGATTATAAGAAAAAGAGGAAGTGATTCATCTACTCCTACCGATGATAAGAGGAAGGGTACAGTCGGACCAACCATTGAGGTTGGTAATTTACAGGCTACTCAAAACCCGGATAAATCTGATAATACGACTGAAAAGACTTCAACGTATATGATTAAACAAACGGAGGGATACGACTCGACTGCGACGACTTTTGATGATAAGGAACTTTCCAAGAATATCCAATTAAGTTTAACGTGGAATAACGGTGGTGGTTTTGACGACGTTACAAAAATTAAAGTTAAATGGGAACAGCAAGTAACTGATCCAAATGATCCTACTAAAACTATAAATGAGGTAAGAATGACAGAAACAATAAATAAAAGTACTGATACTATTACATATTTTACACAATATTCATCTAATCTTAGTCATACATTTACCGCGAATAAAAAAAACCCATCCGTGGATGGTGTCGCCTTAGATATAGACGACGATAAAAAGTTTAGTGCCGTTGGTACAAACATGATTCACGTTTACTATATTGACAAGGACAATAATGAAGTTAGATTAACACCCGAGGATGTACAAACGTATGTTGTTACGGTCGACATGCTTTCTGCAACAAAAGATTTAATACAAGCTAAGACGTATATTTACAAACCTACAACTGGTACTGCAACTATATCTGCGACTATAACTGATAACGAGTACTACCTGTATAGCGTCGGAATTAAGAACGATATGATTAAACATATTGATTCTACTAAATCTGGTAAAATTGTTATATTACCCGAAGGTGAAGGTGCGACTAATAGTGTTGTTCGTTTAAGAGTGAAGTTCAATAGTGGTCTTGTAACCAACCAAAAACATTTTCTTAAGATGGGTACCGGTGGTATAATACAAATTGCGGAAAACAATACTACCACATTTGATGATACGTATAAATTTGCAACTGTTAAAGGTTCGGGTTCGGGTGATGATGCGAATAAATATATACGATTTCGACAAACCGGTAGTGGTAATACATCGAATTTCATGATGGTTGATTTTAAGGATGGTAAAAAATTAAAAATTAAAAGTTATACTAAAATCGATGATTTGTGTACAAACAAATCCCTCGATTTTATACTTTCTGCAACGGAACTACCTTATATCCAAAGTAGATTTTCCGAAAGTTCTGATGATTGCGAATAAACCATAAATTAGCACTTAAAGAACACCCAAGTTGAAAATATATAAAGTAAAAAACAATTATTATAATAAAATGACTACTGTATCTATTAATAAAAATATTGACGTCATTCGTGATAACAACGTCTTGATGGAATATGTTGGTAAAAATACAAATGAATTAAAGCAAATGCTTTTAAAATTTATGGAGGAATCTGAACGAAGAGACTCTGAATCGACAAAAATGATTACTCTTTTAACGAATGAAGTTAATGTTTTGAAAGAAGAATATACCAAGACTAATATATTGCTTGACAGTATGAAAGATAAACTTGAAAAATACGAACCTACCAAGCGTGTTTCGAAGAAATCCAGGGACGATTCTACACGGGTTCAATGTTCGTGTATGACAACTAAAGGTACACAGTGTACACGATTTGTTTACGGTGGCGAAACCGTGTGTGTGATGCATAAAAGAATGCAAAACAAAAACGATTTAAATAAACCTGTTGAAAGTGAAGTCGTTGAAAGTGTGGATGTTGTGAAAGATACAAAAGAAAATTCCAATGTTAAAAAAGGGGGGAAAAGAGGGAAAAAACCGAGTCTTAAAAAAACTAAAGATCCTCCACCTATGCATAACCACGAGCCAGGTGAAACCCCTACACACCCATGTTCTTTGTGTGAATCTCACGGTGATATATTTGATCCAACTTTACCTGACCATGAATTTACGGGAACAGTTGTCGATGGTAAAACATTAGAGGAACGCTTAAGGATTGCTATAGAGGAAGAGGAACATGAAAGTAACCTTACCTCAAATACACACACTACTATAAGTGTTAAACCCGAAAAAAAGTCGTGGGCTGATATGGCAGATGAAGACGATAATATTGTTTAAAACGGCGAATACGTTATATATTTTATAAAATTTAAATCGATACCTCTTTAAAAAATTATAGTTTTTTAAACAGTTATATTTTAATAAAATTATATTTTACTCTTTCTTATTTTTTTGTTTTAACATCCTGTCCAAATGGGTTTAAACTAATGATAGATTGCATTTTTTCGCGTTCGAGAACACCCGCTACACACAATTCTTGCCATTGATGTAAAGATATTTTGGAATCTTTTAATTGCTTCATGGTCTTTTCACTTTTTGTTAATATTCTTTCATCTAATTTTTCATCGGCAGCTCTCATGAGGTAGAATGTCATTGCTGTTATATCATGATCTGTAAATTTTTCCTTACTTTCATCACTGTTTATACTATCCGAATCAGAATTACCCAAATATGTTTTGGCGAAACAACCCTTAACAAGTTTTCTGAGTTCTTCGAAGTCCAAATCACCTTCTCCACTTTCGTCGGCTTCCTTGAATACCCTTGATGCAACGCAAGCTTGTGCGGCATATTGTGCAGCTTCCTTAGCAACGTCAAACTCTTCTTGTATAATACTTTTGTATATTGGTGATACTTCTCCCATTAAGTATTTAGCAATAAAGCCAACAACTGACGAAGCGACACCCAAAAGAACCAAACCTGAAGTCAATTGGAGTAGAACAAATACGTAATTTACTTCACCCACTAAACCACTTTGTTGGATATCGATTAAAATGCCATACCTGTAGAAGTCTGTATATATACCATTTGGTTGTCCCGTTGTTAAATTAACAGGGTTGTTTATGTCAAATATTGTGACATTTGGTAACTGTTTATAGTATATTTCATCACCTTTTGAAAACCATCCCAATTTTGGTTCAACGTTAACTATGGCATATATATCCTTTTTACCGATATTTGTTTTATCCGTATGTAAGTCATAATTATGATATTTAATTTTAATATTTAATCTTACACCACTTGTTCTTACGTGTGGATAATTATCAATATCCTGTCCAGCCCCGTTAAACCCTGATACTTGTGTCGCCACACCTTCAGATACTTGTTCGTTTAATGGTTTATCGAGATCAATACTCGCTATATCTAACCATTCGGAAATTTTTAAACGTATAGAACTACCTTCTTCGAACGTATACAAATTTTCATCTGAACCTGGTTTTCTGATATACGTTACCGGTTTGGGACCCGATTCTACAGAAGAGTCGTAATAGTGGTTGAACGCAAAAATACTATCCTCTATACCCGTTGATAGGAAGTTGGCTGACGTAGAGTGTATACACTGACCCATTTCTTCTACACATTCCTCTATACCATTGGGTTCTTTTAGACACCCTGTTTCTGGTGTAGTATATCTCTGTTTGAGTGTTTGTGTGATATGTGTGGTGAAAAACATGACGTTACCAGTTGGTAACTTTGAAATCAATTCTTCTGCTGCAGAATATACACAGATTGGTACTTTGTAATACCAATCCGTGGAATAGTTAAACGCGTACGAACCGAGGTTATTACAAAAAGATTGTTCTCCATTGTATATACTTACCTGTTTATCGGTATATTCCGTACCACCTAAACCCCATGAGCTTACGACTCCTGTTGGTACTTCGCTTTCAATATATGTTTTTTGGTCAAATAACGAATATATGACCCATGATATTACACATAACTGAAGAAACATATTCATTAGGGCAAGTTTCCAATCTCGTAAAACTGTTACTTTTTCTGTCCTGTATGTCATTGACATGATATTTCTCCTGACCCATCTGGTTATTGGGTTCAATATAGATTCTATTTTCGGCATTTTATATATACATAGATTAAATTTACGTTTGAATTATGGCATAAAAAACCATGTCTATTTCAAACATAAATAAAACATAAATAAAACATAAATAAAGGTTTGAAATAGGTTATACTTTGTAATAACCACAAGATTAACCCTTTTTATACCCTAAAGAATATATAATTTATACTTATA